>Ga0194133_10000246_pt1:72500-114924 | contig 114924 bp, 107 predicted proteins | sample TA2KigOf40mmetaG_FD_155448 | JGI IMG/M metagenome (GOLD analysis project Ga0194133, IMG submission 155448) | Freshwater microbial communities from Lake Tanganyika, Tanzania - TA2015055 Kigoma Offshore 40m | ecosystem: Environmental > Aquatic > Freshwater > Lake | place: Tanzania...
ACGCGGCGACAAAATAGGGCTGATCGGATCCAACGGGACGGGCAAAAGCACCCTGCTCAAGCTGATTTTGGGTCAATTGCAACCGGATGACACCAAGCCGCCTGGATCGGTCCGGCTGGGCAGCCGGCTGCAGATCGCGTACTTCGACCAGATGCGCCAAGCCATCGAACTGGAGTCCACCCTGGAGGACTTCATCAGCCCGGGCAGCGAATGGGTACAGATCAACGGTCAGCGCAAACATGTGCGCAGCTACCTGGCCGACTTCTTGTTCTCGCCGGCGCGCGCGCAAGCGCCGGTTCGCACTCTCTCAGGCGGCGAGCGCAATCGGCTGTTACTGGCCCGGCTGTTTGCACTACCCGCCAATGTACTGGTGCTCGATGAACCCACCAACGATCTCGACATCGAGACCATGGAGTTGCTCGAGGAGCTCTTGCAGACTTTCGAGGGCACTGTGCTTCTGGTCAGCCACGACCGCAGATTCCTCGATGGCGTGGTCACCAGCGTTCTTGCTTGCGAGGCCACCGCCGAGCATCCTGGACTGTGGCGGGAGTATGTCGGCGGGGTCAGCGATTGGCTGACCCAGTCGGCACGCAATCCCGCTGCGCGCGCAGAGCCAGCGACGGCTCGCCCCACTGGCGAGCGACCGCGCAAGTCGGCCGTACCGGGCAAAGACACCCAGCCGAGTCAAGGGACCACCCTCAAGCGCAAATTGAGCTACAAGGAGCAGCGCGAACTCCAAGCCCTGCCGCAGCGCATCGAGGCCTTGGAGGCGGAGCAAAAGTCGCTCGACCAAATTCTGGCCGAGGGTTCTGTATTCCTAACGCAGCCGCAGCGCGCAGCGGAACTGACTGAGCGCGCCGCGCAGATTGAGGAGGAGCTCCTCGAGGCCTTGATGCGCCTGGAGAGCCTCGCCAGCTAGACGCACCCGGCAGGACTACACTCAAACGAACACCCCATCGCCTGCCATGGCGGTGGGGCGTTCGCCCCAGTCATGTCTGACCGCCCCCAGGAAAACCCCGAGGCACTGCCGCTCCAGTCCTCAACAGGCTCGACCGCTCGATCGCGGACACCCTCGCCCTTTGACCCGCTGGAGCATCCGGTGTTTCGCAGGCTGTGGGTAACTTGGCTGGCCGCCAATATCTGCATGTGGATGAGCGATGTGGCCGCCGCCTGGCTGATGACCTCGCTAACGAGCGAGCCTCTCTGGGTGGCCCTCGTTCAGACGGCCGCGACCTTGCCGGTCTTTCTGCTGGGCCTGCCTAGCGGCGCCCTGGCGGATATCCTCGACCGGCGACGCTACTTTCTGGTAATCCATAACCGCGGGCATCCCTGCGGCAGATCACGCACATCATGGAAACCGGGCCCCGACAATCTCGGTGTAGCGACCGCTCGGGCGCACGGCGATCTCGGAGGGACAGCGCAGCTTGGGGGCACAGGCGATCGCTTCATCCACCCGCCGGGGCAGCGGCAAGCCCTGGGCACGGTTGGCCCACCAGGAGGCCGCCTTCTGGCGCGGATAGCCCTGGTGCTCAATGCAGATCCATTCGCTGTGGTGCGTGAGCCCGCTCCAGTAGTCCACGCGCAATGACGGTGGCTTGCCCGGCTTGTCGTGTCGGGCGTAAGAGACACGGGTGACCGGTACCCACTCGGACTTACCGGAGGTCAAAATGTCCAGGTTGCTGGCCTTGGCTTCGATCTTGAGTTCGGGCGGCGGGAACACATGCCCGCAATCAGGACAGGTGCGCACCGAGGCGTGTACGATGCTGTCGCACTCGGGGCAGGCCTTGGTGGGTGCGACGCCATCCTCGCCCCCCTTGGGGCGCTTGGGCTTAACGGCATCAATGGGGCCGTGGCGAGCGATGTTGCCGGCAAAGTCCAACACCAGGCAGTCGGTCTTGCCAGGCGCCAGGCGGCAGCCGCGACCCACGATCTGGACATACAGCCCCGCCGACTTTGTGGGGCGCAGCATCGCCAGCAGGTCCACGCCTGGGGCGTTGAACCCGGTGGTGAGCACATTGGCGTTGGTCAGGCATTGAATCCTGCCGGCCTTGAAGTCATTGATGATGGACTCGCGCTGCGCACCGGGTGTGTCCCCGACGATGGTCTCGCAGCGCACGCCACGCGCACGAATCGCATCGCGCACATGGACCGCATGGGGCTGCTCGAAGGGGCGGCCGGCCTGGAGGCCGTGCTGCGTCGCCACCCGCAGGTCGAGCGGGTGATCTGCGGCCACCTGCACCGCACCATCGTGCGCCGCTTCGCGGACACGGTGGTGATGACCGTGCCCTCCACCGCGCACCAGATCGCGCTGGACCTGCGCGCCGACGCCCCGCCCGCCTGGCTGATGGAGCCGCCCGGCTTCGCCGTGCACGCGCTGCGCGACGGCGCGCTGGTGTCGCACGTGGCAGCCGCCGGCGAGCACGGGCCGGATCGGCTGTTCGGCTGACGGCGCCGCGCTCCAGGCCGCGGCAGCCGCTGCATCGCGGTCGGGCGCGTGAACCGCGCCAGGGGCACGGCCCCGAGTGGGCCGCGCGCCGAGCCGCCGCTGCACCCCGTCGTACGGGCTCGGTGGCTGGCCAGGGGCAGCCGTGGCACCGCGACGGCCGACGGCGTGCCGGCCATTCAGGTGGCGTGGCTGCGCCGCAACACCCGCAGCGTGCGCTGCGGGCCGTCGATCTCGACGATGTCACCGCTGGCCAGGCATTCCCTGGGGCTCGGCGAGAAGCCGTCCATGATCGGCAAGCCCGCCAGCACGGCACCCTGCACGAAGACCGGGTTGGCCACATCGCAGACGAGGCCGATCGGGGCTGTGCCCCTGGACAAGAGGTTCAGCAGCGCCCAGCCGGTCGCCACACCGCCCTTGGTCTGCCTGAAGACGAGGATTCGGCCGGCAATGCTGTGCCCGAACAGGTCGTGGTCCGGCCGCTTCACGATGCCCGTCTCGGGGTCGACGTCGTAGCGCATGCTGAGGGCGTCGTTGGAAACCAGCGCGGGTCCGGTCACCGAGGTGCGCAGGCTGCGTTCGGCGACGAGCGTCGTGGGGCCGTTCAATCCGCGACCCCCCTCAGGGCAGCATCCACGCAGCCGGAGAGCCGCCGCAGCTTCACCGCGTACCCGTGTCCGGTCATGATGTTCGCCAGCTTCGCCGAGTTGGTCACCAGCGTCGAGAAGCTGTTCAGCGCCGCCAGCAGCCTGGGGGTCATCAGGTAGAAGCAGACGTCGACGAGGATTTCCACACCCGCGGCCTGCAGGCGATCGCGCACGCCGTCGGCCTCGATCACGGCAACGACCTCCGAGGGTGCGGTCACGAAGACACGCACGCCCTCGTGCACCTCGCGGCCCGCGAAGGCGTCGGCGACCGACGCAAGCTCGGCGGCCGAGAGCTGTGGCGCGCTGAACACCACCAGGTCCACCTTCCCGAACGGCAGGTCGAAGCGGGCGAAGGCCTCTTCCAGGCCGCCGGTTGGCACGATGAGCTCGCGTCGGGCGCGCGCGTCCGACAAGGCCTGCGAGAGCGTCGCTGCCTCGGGGGTGAGCCCGGCGATATGGAACATCGCGGTGGACCCGAAGCTGGCCAGAGCAGCACCGAGGTGCTTCAGCGCGTCGCTGTCCGGCTCGTCCTCGAGCCCGGTGAACACCGGCACGTCCCAGTAGCCGCGCATCTGGCGCCCGACGACACAGCCCAGCGCGCCCCACTCGGCAAGATCGCTGATCCGCCCCTCGACCTGCACGACGACATTGGCCTTGCGCACGCCGTCCAGGTGGAACCCGTAGCGCGGGGTCCGCCCGGTCAGCGAGGCTGCGAGCGCGGACGGCCCGGCCTCGAAGTTCGAGCGAGCGCCGAACACCGAGTTTGCGTAGATGACAGACCCGGTGTCGCCCCAGGCCAGGTGCTCGCCTCGGCGCGGCTGCAAGGTGGTCTGGTAGATGATGCAGTTGTTGCACTGCCTGAAGTTCATCGCACCGTACGCCGCGATCGTGCGCCGCTCGATCTCGATGGCGGCCGGATCCTGGCGGAGCCGCGCGCCGCGGAACTCGGCACCCCGGGGATCGGTCAGCGTGGGCACGACGCAGGAGGCTCCGAGAGAACCCATGCGCTCGAGGTACTCGACGCCCGCATCGCCGAGCTCCTCGACGTCGCCCGAGATATGGACGCTGCCCACGCGGACCATGTCTCGCGCACCGAAGTAGTCACCCACGCTGACCTGCAGGCGGATCGCCTGCTGGACGGCGCTGCCCCTCTCCCCCGCAAGCAAGGCCTGCTCTTCGTCGTCCAGGTTCATCGGAGATCGTGTGCCGGTTGCCTTGGCGAGCCTGTGGTGCAGCGGTCCACGACGCTCAGTTGTCGATCCGGATGCCGCTGGAGCGCGCGACCGCCCGATAGCTCTGACGCTCGGCCTGCAGGAACGCGGCCAGCGCCGGACCGGTCACGCCCAGCGGCTCCACGCCGATGGCAGCCAGCTTCTCCCGGATCCCCGGTTCCTGGGTCAGCTTGGCCACCTCAGCGGCCAGCCGCTCCACCACCGCCGCGGGCGTCCTGGGCGGCGCGAACATCGCCATCCAGATCGTGAAGCGGTAGTCCTTCAGGCCCGGCGTCTCGCTGGCCGCCGGCACATCCGGCAACGCTCGCGACCTCTGGGACGTCCCCACCGCCAGCACCTTGACCCGCCCAGACTTCGCGAAGCTCACCACCGGCGGCAGTCCCACCAGACCGACCGGCACCTGGTTCCCCGCGATGTCGTTCAACGCCGGTGCCCCGCCCCGGTAGGGCACGTGCTGCATCGCGGCCCCCGTGATCGCCTGCAGGGCCTCGCCTGCGAAATGACCCTCGCTCCCATTCCCCGGCGAAGCATAGGCGATCCGCCCCGCGTTGGCCTTGACGTGGCTCACCAGTCCGGCCAGGTCACTGGCCGGAACGCTCGGGTGCGCGACCACGACCACCGGCGTCTCGCCCACCAGCACCACCGGCACGAGGTCGGCCTCAGGGTCGTACGGCGTCTTTTGCCCGGCCGCAGGACCTGCCACCACCTCCGCCGTCGAGGCCATCAGGATCGTGTAGCCATCCGGCGCGGACTTGGCCACGTGGTCGGCCCCTATCGTCCCGTTCGCACCCGCCCTGTTATCGACGACGATCTGCTGCTTCAGGACCTCGGACAGGCGCTGCGACACGATCCTGGCCACGACATCGACCCCGCCGCCGGGCGGGAATCCGACCACCATGCGAACCGGCTTTTCAGCCGGCCACGACTGGGCGTGCAGCGTCGTGCTGCACAGGAGTGCGCAAGCCGCGAGGACTCGCTTCAGGCTGGGCTTCATGGTCTCTCCTTGTGGTTAAACCGGGGCAGTCCCCCGTCCATTCGACAGGCCATCGCCTGCCGGCTCTTCCGGGCCGTGCCCGGCGTCGGACAGCCCCGCACGCTCGGGCTGGCCTGCATCGGCCAGCCGTGCCAGCGCGGCGCGATCGCCAAGCCGCAGCGGATCTTCCGGCAACACGGGCAGGACCTTTCCCGGATTGAGCACGTTGCGCGGATCCAGGGCATGCTTGATGCGCCACATCAGCTCGAGCTCGGCCCGCGACTTGTGCGCCAGCAGCGCGTCCCGCTTGTCGATGCCGACGCCGTGCTCGGCGGAGATCGAGCCCTCGGCGGCGTGCGCGAGGTCGTCGACAGCGCGGGCGATCGCCGCGGCGTGCCGGCGCACGAAGGCATCCGCGTCGGTGTGCGCCGGGCGCAACGGGTTGAAGTGCACGTTGCCGTCCCCGAGATGGCCGTAGACGATCATGCGCGCCTGCGGCTCCAGGGCCAGGACGGCCCGCGTCGCAGCATCGATGAACGCCGGAATGCGCGAGATCGGCACCGAGACGTCGCACCGAACGCTGCCTCGCTCCTGCGTCTGGGCGTCTGAGATCGACTCCCGGATGTGCCAGAGGGCCTGCGCCTGCGCGAGGCTGGCGGCGACCGTGGCGTCGGTGGCGTGACCACGCTCGACAGCCTGCTCCAGCAACGCCACCAGGCCGGCGTCCAGCGCCTCCTGCGACCCACCCGAGGCCAGTTCGAGGAGTACCATCCAATCGTGCGCGGCGGCAACGGGCGTACCACGCCGGGAAGGTGATGCATCACCAGGTCGATCGCCGGGCCCGAGACCAGCTCGAAGGCGCTGAGCCACTGGCTGCAGCTGGCCTTGGCCTGCCCAAGGAGGGCCAGCGCTGCCGTGGGGTCCCTGACCGCCACCAGCGAGACGGCACTGGCGCGCGGCAGCGGGTACAACTTCAGCACCGCCGCGGTGATGATGCCCAGCGACCCCTCGGAGCCCACGAACAGCTGCTTGACGACGTAGCCCGTGTTGTCCTTGCGCAGGCCGCGCAGCCCGCGGTAGACGCTGCCATCGGCGGTGACCGCCCCCACCCCGAGAACGAGGTCGCGCATGCTGCCGTAGCGTAGGACGGCGGTACCACCCGCATTGGTCGACAGGTTGCCGCCGATCTGGCAGCTGCCTTCCGACCCGATGCGCAGCGGGAACAGGCGCCCGTGCTGCGCAGCCGCTGCTCGGGCCGCTTCCAGCGTGACCCCGTCCTCGCCCGTGATCGTGTCGTTGACCGCATCGACACACAGCACGCGGTTCATCCGAGCCAGGCTCAGGACGACCGAGGTCCCGCTGTCGTCCGGCACCGCACCGCCCAGCAAGGAGGTGTTACCACCCTGGGGCACGATGGCCACCCGGTGGTCTGCGCACCAGCGCACGACGTCGCTGACCTGCTGCGTCGTGCCTGGTCGCACGACGGCCACCGCGCGGCCATGGTGGATGCGGCGGTAGTCGGTGACGAACGGCTGCTGGTGCACGGGATCCACGATGCAGTGGGCCGCCCCGACGAACCGCGTCATCGCGTCCAGCACGGTGCGGGCATCTGCCTTCACGCCGCAGCCGCCAGCTTGACGGAGACGTACTTCACGTCCAGGTAGTCCTGCAGCCCCCAGGGGCCTCCCTCGCGGCCCATGCCGCTGTCCTTGACCCCGCCGAACGGTGCCTGCGCGCAGGACGGCGCACCGTCGTTGATGCCCACGATGCCGTAGTCGAGCGCGTCGCAGACGCGGTGCGAGCGGCTGAGGTCCCGCGTCCAGGCGTAGGCCGCCAGGCCATAGGGCGTGTCGTTGGCCAGCGCGATCGCCTGGGCCTCCGTGGTGAAGGTGGACACCGGCGCGACCGGCCCGAAGGTTTCCTCGTGCATGATCCGCATCTCGCGCGTGACCCCCGTCAGAACCGTGGGCTCGAAGTACGTGCCGTGCAGGGCGTGCCCTCCGCACAGCACGCGCGCACCATGGCGCACCGCATCCTCGACGTGCCCGGCCACCTTTTCCAGTCCCGGCCGGTCGACCAGCGGGCCTATCTCGGTCGCGTCGTCCGACGGATCGCCGATGACGAGCCGCCGGGTGGCAGCCGCCAGGCGCTGCGCGAACACGTCGGCGATGGAGTCATGCACGAAGATGCGATTGACGCACACGCAGGTCTGGCCGGCGTTGCGGAACTTCGACGCCATCACCTCGCGGACGGCCGCGTCGATGTCGGCGTCCTCGAAGACCAGGAACGGCGCGTGTCCGCCCAGCTCCAGCGACATGCGCTTCAGCGTGGTGGCCGACTGCCGCGCGAGCAGCCTGCCGACCTCGGTGCTCCCGGTGAACGTCAGCTTGCGAATGCGTCGGTCCGCGAACATAGCGGCCGAGACTGGCACAGGGTCTCGGGCTGGCAGGACCTGGAGCGCGGCCGGCGGCCCGCCGGCCTCCTGCCAGGCTCTCGCCAGCAACAGGGCCGTCAGCGGCGCCTGCTCGGCCGGTTTCAGGATCACGGTGCAGCCGGCCGCCAGCGCCGCTGCGGCCTTGCGGGTCACCATGGCCGCGGGGAAGTTCCACGGGGTGATCGCGTAGACCGGCCCCACTGGCGCGCGCAGCGCATAGTGCCTCTTGTCCGAGCCCGCGCCGACGAAGGCCTCGCCGTAGATGCGGCGCGCCTCCTCCGCATACCCCTCGACGTAGGCCGCCGCGTACAGCACCTCGCCACGCGCCTCGGTGATCGGCTTGCCCATCTCGCGCGAGATCGTCCGCGCGATGTCTTCCCGGTGTGCCATGACACGGTCATGCCAGGCACGCAGGATGCGCGAGCGCTCGTTCGGCGTGGACCTGCGCCAGTCCTCGAAGGCACGCACGGTTGTTTCGACGGCCTCGGCCGCCTGTGCAGGACCGCAGTCGGCCACGGTCGCGGACGGCTGGCCCCCCGGCGAGATCACCCGGAACTGCGACCCGAGCCACTGCCAACGGCCCGCCACGCAGGCTGGAAAGGTGTCGACCCACTCCGCACCGGCGAGGCCCGCCGCACCAGCCTGCGCGGGCGGTGCCGCGCCTCGGCGGCCGTCGATCCCGGCGTCCGACGCGCCGCTCATGCGGACACGCGCGAGAGCACCCGCTCGAAAGCCGCAAGGGCTTCCTCGACGACGGCATCGCGCGCGACCAGCGGCACCAGGCAGCGGATGATGTTGCGGTGCACGCCGCACTTGATCACCAGCACGCCCTCATCGCGAAGGCCGTCGATGACCTTCTGCGCGGTGACGGCATCGGGCTGCTTCGTCTGGCGGTCGGTGACGAACTCGAGCCCGAGCATCGCACCCTGGCCGCGCACCGTCCCGATCGCCGCGTGGCGACTGGCGAGCGATTCGAAACCGGCCCGAAGCTGCCGCCCAAGGGCCTGCGCGCGCGCCACGAGCTGCTCCTCCTCGATCAGGTCGAGCACCGCGAGCGCAGCCGCGCAGGCGATCGGGTTGCCGCCATAGGTGCCTCCCAGGCCGCCCGGCGCCGGTGCGTCCATGACCGAGGCCCTGCCGATCACCGCCGCCAGCGGCAGGCCGCCGGCCAGGCTCTTGGCAACGGTGACCAGATCGGGCGTGATGCCAGCCTGCTGGTAGGCGAACAGCGACCCGGTGCGGCCGAAGCCAGTCTGGATCTCGTCGGCGATCAGCACGATACCGTGCTGAGCAGTCAGTTCACGCAGCTGTGCGAGGAAGTCGCGCGGCGCCGCGATGAAGCCACCATCGCCCTGCACGATCTCGACCAGCACGGCGGCCACTCGGTCCGGGGCGATGTCGGTCGAGAACAGCTGCCTCAGCGCTGCCATCGCATCGGCACTCGACACGCCACGGTACTCGTCCGGGTACGGCACATGGTAGGTGTCGGGCGCGAAAGGGCCGAAGTTCTGCTTGTAGGGCTGGCTCATGCCTGTCAGGCTCATTCCCATCAGGGTCCGGCCGTGGAAGCCGCCGGCGAAGGCCACGACTCCGGGTCGCTGGGTATGGGCGCGGGCGATCTTGACGGCGTTCTCGACGGCCTCGGCCCCGGTCGTCACGAACAGCGTCTTGGCCGGGTCCTCCAGGCGTGCCAACGCGTTCAGGCGCTCCGCCAAGGTGACGTAGACGTCGTAGGCAGCCACCTGGAAGGCCGTGTGCGTCAGCCGGGCGGCCTGGGCCTGGACTGCAGCGACCACCTTCGGGTGGCAGTGGCCCACGTTCATCACGCCGATGCCGCCGACGAAGTCGATGTAGCGTCGCCCGTCGTCGCCCCAGAGGAACTCGCCCTGGCCCTTGGCGATGGCCAGGGGGTGCGCAGTAGAGACGCCGCGCGGGACGGCGGCAATGCTGCGCTGCGCAACGGACAGGTGCCTCGAAACCAGCGTGCTCATGGTGTCCTCGGTGTTGGGATAGCGATGTATGTTAGGCATCCGCCTTCGAGGACAGGTTCGTTCTGCGGGTGCGAGTCGGCGGAATCTGCTGTTGTGGGTCTCGGCATCAGCGCTTTGTGCTGCGCTCACGCGGCGGTCGAGACGCCCGCGCACAGGCCCGGGATGGCGCAGCCTTCGGGGACAGCTGGCCGTCGGTGACCGGCTGCGGCGAACCCCTGCCTCAGCCGGGTTCCTTGCCGCCCCTGATCAGCGACACCGGGGTGTAGCGCTGGACGATCGGCGACTTGATGACGATGTAGCTGAAGTACTTCTCGATCCCGATGCCCCTGCCCAGGATCTCCTCCATCAGGGCCTGGTAGCCCTGCACGGAGCGCGTGACGAACTTCAGGAGGTAGTCGAAGCCGCCGCTGACCAGGTGGCACTCCACGAGCTCGGCGTGGTCGCGGATGCCGGCCTCGAAGCGATGGAAGTCGGCCTGAGCGTGGGAGCCCAGCGTCACCGAGGTGAACACGACCGTCGGGGTGCCGAGCTTCTGCAGGTCTATCCTGGCACCGTAGCCCGTGATGTAGCCCGACGACTCGAGGCGCTTGACGCGCTGCAGGCAGGGGCTGGCCGACAGCCCGACCCGGGCCCCCAGGTCCTGGTACGTCATGCGGCCGTGGGCCTGCAGCGCAGCCAGGATGTTCAGGTCGTAGCGATCGAGCTTCGGAAGTCCCTGCACAGCAACACTTCGGGCGGGCTGTTTCGCGAGCAGACGCCAGGGGGTGGTGCGCTCGCGGGGCACCCGCTGCCTGGGTGCCTGGATGATACTTTTGGGCTCGCGGCCGGCCAGCAGGGCCGGCCATCGGCGCTCGGCGACACGATCGCTCGCATCGTCCTGTCCAGCCATCGCCGGGGGCCGCTGCCGAGCTCTCGCATCGTCACCGCCGACCCGCGTCCGCAGGGAGCATAAGAAATTCAAACGCCCTCTTCAAGCCCGACAGGCCCTGGGTAAACCCGACACCACCGCATGGTCCGGGCCTTGCGCACCCATCCACAGCCTGAAAAGGCACCTCGAGCCTCGCCCCGACACGTCGCGGGCTGCTTCGCCTGCCCGAGCGCCCAGGTTCACACGGGGCCTGAGACCGTCTGCCGGCACAGCAACCCTTGTCGCACGCAGCGCCGTGCCGGCTGCGGGTCACGCCCGGCAGCCTCGGCATGCCTTCGGTGGGTGCGGCGCCCGGCTCAGCCGGGCTCAGTGCGCCCAGGCCGGGCCCACCTCGCGCGCCCGACCCTTGGGCGGCGGCTGCGTTGGAAATGTTCATTGGGGGCTCCCGTGAAAGTGCTTGTGCGATGGGGAAATTCTAAGGCACGGAAGAGCCAACTCACAATGAGAAAAGCAGCTCAATATAGCTCCAGTGAACGTCCGTTACTGCCAACGCAGCTATGGCTGGCGGCCAGCGCCATGGCGTTGTGGCTGGCCTGCGTGCTTGAGCTGATGAATGCGCCCCTGCTGCTGGCCCTGACCTTCTTCAATGGCATCGGCCTGGCCATGCGCTGGCCGGTCTTTGCCGCCATCGTGCCCGAGGTGGTGCCCCGCCCCCAATTGCCCCAGGCGCTGGGGCTCAATGCGGTGGCCATGAATGCCTCACGCATCGTCGGACCGCTGATCGCCGGCGCCCTGATCGCGAGCGCGGGGATAGCCTGGGTGTTCGCCTTCAATGCGCTGCTATCGGTGAGCGCGGCCATCATCATTGCGCGATGGCGACGCGAGCCGACCTTGAACCCACTGGGTCGTGAACCCTTGCTCAGTGCGATTCAAGTGGGTCTACAGTTTGCGCGAGAGTCCACCGCACTGCGCGGCATCTTGGTGCGGGTGTTCCTGATCTTTTTTCATTTCACCGGCCTGCTGGCCTTGTTGCCGCTGATCGCCCAGGGCTTGGGCGGGGAGGCTGGCGGCTACACCCTGATGCTGGCCAGCATGGGCCTGGGCGCCATCGGCATGGCGCTGATGCTGCCACGACTGCGCCAGCGTATGCCTGCCGAGCGGCTGCTGTCGCTGGGCATCATGCTGCAGGCTGCTGTCACCGCAGCCATGGCGTGGGTGCCGAACCTGTGGCTGGCCCTACCCCTGATGGGTCTGGCCGGAATGGCGTGGCTGACCAACGCCAACAGTCTGAGCATCTCAGCCCAGATGGCCTTACCCGACTGGGTGGGAGCACGCGGGATGTCGGTGTTCCAGATGGGCATCACGGGGGGGAGCGCCCTGGGCGCTGCAGTCTGGGGACAAGTGGCCACCGTCACCGCGCTCAACACCAGCCTGCTGCTGACCGCAGCCTCGGGGCTCGCGGCGCTGCTGCTGACCCATCGCCGCTGGCCCGCTCTGGGCATCGAAGAAGACTTAACGCCCTCCCGCACCCGCAAGCCGCCAGTGGCCCAGGAGCCCCCCAAAGGACAGGTGATGGTGCACATCGAATACCTCATCGATGCAGCGCAGAGCCACGACTTTCGCGTCCTGATGGAGGAAAGCCGCCGCAGCCGACTGCGGCAAGGGGCTCTCGATTGGGCGCTCCTGCACGACATGGCCGAGCCCGGCCGATTTGTCGAGCAGGTGATCGACGAGTCCTGGACCGAGCACCTGCGACGCTTCGAGCGAATCACCGCAGCCGATGCCACCCTGCGCGAGCGCAAACGCGCATTTCACCTGCCGGCTGACCCCCCCGTGGTGACACGCTATGCCCTCGACGACCCACGGGGTGCCGACCCGTTGCGCACAGCCGCTCAAAACGACTCGTCATTACGCAAATAGCGCCACTGGCCCAAGGGCAGCGACCCCAGCAGTACGCCTCCGATGCGTATGCGCTTGAGCCCGGTGACCTTCAAGCCCACCAGCTCGCACATCCTTCGGATTTGACGCTTGCGCCCCTCACGCAGCACGAAACGCAACTGCTCGGGGTTCTGCCAACTGACCTCAGCCGGCTTGAGCGCCTGGCCATCCAGACTCAAACCGTGCCGCAAGCGTTCGAGCTGATGCCGGGGAAAGATTGCCTGTACACCCTGCGTCATCCCCTCATAGCTGACACGCACCAGGTACTCCTTCTCGACCGCAGAGTCCTCGCCAATCAAGTGCCGCGCCAAGCGTCCATCCTGGGTCAACACCAACAAACCAACCGAATCAATATCAAGCCGGCCGGCGGGGGCCAAGCCCCGCAACTGCTGCGCCGACCACCGCACAGAACTGGTGCAGGCGCTCCAGCGCCGATCGGCCTTAAACAGACTGACCGCCGGCAGATAACCATCTTCGGCCTGCGCACTGACATAGCCCACCGGCTTGTTCAGCAGGAGGGTCACCTCCCGCGATTGCTGCTCGCGCGCTCGGGGGTCGATGTCTATCCGGCTGTGAGCGCTGACGAGCAACCCGAGCTGCGCCTCCTGACCATCCACACGCACCCAACCCCGCTCAATCCACGCATCGGCCTGGCGGCGCGAGCACAGGCCAAGATCGGCCATACGCTTATTCAGCCTCACGCGGCCTGCATCCTCCCTGTCCTGCGGCCCCACGGCAGGCGCAGCCGTTTTCTTGCTATCCATCGCCGAGGACATCCATGCGCAGGCGAGGCAGGTCCAGGACGCGCAGCCCGCCGTACTCCACCCGAATCGCGCCACGCTGCTCCAGCGTGTTCAGCGCCTCGTTGACCCGCTGCCGCGACAGACCCACCAAATAGGCCAACTCCTGCTGGGTGATGCGAAGCACTTGACCGACTCCTGGGAAGAGGGCCGGATTGAACAGAGCAGCCAAATTACGGGCCACCCGCAGATCCGGGTCATTCAAGCGATCGATTTCACGGGCGGCAATGAACTGCGCCAGCCGCTCATTGAGCTGGCCCATCACAAATCGATTAAAACCGATGGAGTGGTCCAGCAACCAGTCAAAAGTTTGCAGAGGCAAACCGGCCACCACGCTGCGCCGCAAGGCCAGCACGTTGTAACGATAGGGCTCGTGCTTTAGCGCTGTGCCCTCACCAAACCACCCTCCCGGCGGCAGTCCGGTGAAGGTCATGGTGGTGCCCTGGGCGCTGTCGGAGCTCATCTTGAGCAGCCCATCGACTACGCCAAACCAATAAGTCACCGGCCGACCCACGCGACAAATGTGATCACCGGGCACGGCTTGACTGACCACCAGTTCGGCCACCGCTCGCTCGCGTTCCCTGGGCTGCAACAAGCCCAGCCACGGAATCCCCTCGAGCTCGGCCTGCGAAGGCGCACGACGGCGTTGGTGCAGAGAGAGCTCGACAGTCATCGGGCTGACAAGACTTTCAGAAAGCTGAAGCGGGAAACATGAGGGACGAGGGAAAACCCTCTGATCGGCTTCCCTTGATTGTCGCCGCAACGACAACATGGCGTCAAAGCCCGATTTAGCATGGAGGCTAAAGATGCAGGTCAAACTCCTGCAGAGAGCGGTTGCGCCAGAGAAAGTTCTTCATGCAGACAACGTTCCCCAAACTATTGCTAGAGCACGCCGCACAGCGATCGACCGCGACGGCCATGCGCGAAAAAGAGTACGGCATCTGGCAGGCGATGACCTGGTCGGAGCTGGCCCAATTGGTCGAGCGCATGGCCGTCGGCTTCTCCCGTCTTGGGCTGCAGCGCGGCCAGCACATGGTGGTGATTGGCTCAAACCGGCCGCGACTGTATGCCGCGATGCTGGCCGCACAGTCGCTGGGCGCCATTCCAGTGCCGCTGTATCAAGACGCGGTGGCAGCCGAATGCGTGTTTCCGATCACCAACGCAGAAGTTCATTTGGCGGTCGTCGAAGACCAGGAGCAGGTCGACAAGCTCAAGGAAATCCGGCCCCAGTGCCCGCTGCTCAAAACGATCGTCTACGACGATCCCAGGGGGCTGAGGAACTACAGCGAACCCGACCTGGTCGCTCTCGACCAACTCATTGAGCAGGGCGCGGACCCGGCCGACCAACAATGGTTCCGCCGGGAGGTGGACCTGGGACGGCCCGAGGATGTGGCCGCGATGTTCTTTACTTCTGGCACCACCGGCAATCCCAAGGGGGTGGTTCACACCCACAGTTCGCTGATGGACCGGGCGCAGGCCGGTGCGGAATTCGACAAGCTCGGCGGCGGCGAGGAGGTGCTGGCCTATCTGCCGCCGGCTTGGATCGGACAAAACATCTTCAGCTATGCCCAGTGGCTGGTCTGCGGCTATGTTGTCAACTGCCCCGAGAGCGCCGGGACGGTGCCGATCGACCTCAAGGAGGTCGGGCCCACCTACTACTTTGCGCCCCCACGGGTGTTCGAGGGCATGCTCACCAGCGTGATGATCCGCATGGAAGACGCCAGCAGCGTCAAGCGCAGTGTGTTCAAGTTCTTCATGGAGGTGGCCAAGCGCGTAGGGCCGCAACGCATGGATGGCAAGTCCCTGGGCCTGATGGACAGTCTGCTCTACAGACTCGGCGACATCCTGGTGTACGGCCCGCTGCGCAATAACCTGGGCTTTTCCCGCGTGCGGGTGGCCTACACCGCCGGCGAGGCCATTGGCCCGGACCTGTTTACCTTCTACCGCTCGATCGGCATCAACCTCAAGCAGCTCTATGGCTCTACCGAGACCGCTGTATTCGTTTGCCTGCAGCCCGACCATGAGGTGCGTGCCGACACAGTAGGCGTGCCCATCCGGGGCGTGGAAATCAAGGTGGCCGACAGCGGCGAAATTTTGGTGCGATCGGCTGGACTGCTAAAGGGCTACTACAAAAATGCCAAGGCGACCGAGGAAGTGCTGACCGCCGATGGCTGGTACCACACCAGCGACGCCGGATTTCTTGATGCAAACGGTCACCTCAAAATCATTGACCGGGTCAAGGATGTCGGGCGCATCCGGGGCGGGGCCAATGATGGGGCCATGTTCGCGCCCAAATATGTGGAGAACAAACTCAAGTTCTTCCCCTTCATCAAGGAGGCGGTGGCCTTCGGTGACGGGCGCGACAAGGTATGCGTCATGATCAACATCGACTTCGATGCAGTGGGCAATTGGGCCGAGCGACGCAACCTGCCCTATGCGGGCTACAACGACTTGGCCGGCAAGAGCGAGGTCTACGACCTGATTCAGGAGTGCGTGGAAAAGGTCAATGCCGACCTGTCCGCCGATCAGTTGCTGGCCGGCTCGCAGGTCAATCGTTTCCTCATCCTGCACAAGGAACTCGACGCTGACGACGGCGAACTGACCCGAACCAACAAGGTACGCCGGGGGTTCATCGCCGAGAAATACCAGCCACTGGCCGACGCCCTGTATGCCGGCAAGACCGAGCAGTACATAGAGACCGTCGTCAAATTTGAGGACGGGCGCAGCGGTAGCGTCAGCGCCACCTTGGTGCTGCGCGATGCCAAGACCTTTACCCCCGTCAAGGCAGCGGCCTGAAGAGCCGGGATCGACCATGAACCAGAAAAAAATCGGCGATGTCATCCTCGACGTCAGGAATATTTCCCTGAGCTTTGGCGGCGTCAAGGCTTTGACCGACATTTCCTTTGATGTGCGTGAACACGAAGTGCGCGCCATCATCGGCCCCAACGGAGCGGGCAAGAGCTCCATGCTCAATTGCATCAACGGGGTCTACACGCCGCAAAGCGGCACGATTGCCTTCCGTGGCCGCACCTTTGACCATATGGACAGCCACGAAGTGGCCGAGATGGGAATCGCCCGCACCTTCCAGAATCTGGCCTTGTTCAAGGGTATGAGCGTGCTCGACAACATCATGACCGGACGCAATCTGCGAATGAAGAGCAATATCTTGCTGCAGGCCCTGCGCATCGGGCCGGCCGAACGCGAGGAGGTGCGGCACCGCGAGTTTGTCGAGCACATCATTGACTTCCTGGAAATTCAGGCCTACCGCAAGACCCCAGTGGGTCAACTGCCCTATGGTCTTCAAAAGCGCGTCGATTTGGGCCGGGCGCTGGCCCTGGAACCTCAGGTGCTGCTGCTTGATGAGCCCATGGCCGGCATGAATGTGGAAGAAAAACAAGACATGTGCCGCTTCGTGCTGGATGTTAACGACGAATTTGGCACCACCATCGTCCTGATCGAGCACGACATGGGCGTGGTGATGGATATTTCCGACCGCGTAGTCGTGCTCGACTACGGCAAGAAAATCGGTGATGGCACGCCCGACGAGGTGCGCAACAACGAAGAAGTGATCAGTGCCTACCTGGGCACTTCACACTGAAGGACCGCAGTCATGGGATTTTTTCTTGAAACACTGATGGGCGGCCTGATGACCGGGATGCTCTACTCCCTGGTGGCCCTGGGCTTCGTGCTCATCTTCAAGGCCTCCGGCGTATTCAACTTTGCACAAGGTGCCATGGTGTTGTTCGCCGCACTGGCCATGGCCCGTTTTGCCGAGTGGTTCCCGCAGTGGCTGGGCTTTGAAAACAAGATTCTGGCCAATCTTCTGGCCTTTGTCGTGGCCGGCGCCTTGATGTTTGCCGTCGCCTGGCTGGTCGAGCGGCTGGTGCTGCGGCATCTGGTCAACCAGGACGGCGCTGTGCTGCTCATGGCCACGCTGGGCATCACTTACTTCCTCGATGGTGCCGGACAGACCTTGTTCGGCAGCGACATCTACAAAATCGACATTGGGATGCCCAAGGAACCGATGTTCCTGTTCCAGTCGGTCTTTGAAGGTGGGGTGCTGGTCAGCCAGGAAGATCTGTATGCAGCCGTCATTGCCGCGCTGCTGGTCATTGCGCTGACCCTGTTTTTCCAGAAAACATCGACCGGCCGCGCTCTGCGCGCGGTGGCCGATGACCATCAGGCGGCACAGTCAATAGGTATACCGCTTAACCGAATCTGGATCATCGTCTGGTGCGTGGCCGGTGTCGTCGCCCTTGTAGCCGGCATGATCTGGGGCTCCAAGCTGGGCGTACAGTTTTCATTGACCACCGTGGCGCTGCGGGCCCTGCCGGTCGTCATCTTGGGCGGACTGACCTCAGTGCCTGGAGCCATCATTGGCGGCCTGATCATCGGCGTGGGCGAAAAACTCTCAGAGATCTACATCGGCCCCCTGGTGGGTGGCGGCATCGAAATCTGGTTTGCCTATGTGTTGGCCCTGGTTTTCCTGCTGTTTCGACCGCAGGGCCTGTTTGGCGAGAAGATCATCGACCGCGTCTGAACCCCGGAACCTCCCCCATGCTCTACCGCGAAAACGGTCAATTCAAGACCACTTATGCCGCCGACTCGCAGATCTTTCCGATCGCACAGGACCGTTGGGTCATCCTGGCCCTGATTGCCTTCGCGGCCGTTGTCGTGCCCATGGTGGCCAGCACCTACATGTTCAAGGCCATCCTGATCCCCTTCCTGATCCTGTCGCTGGCCGCCGTCGGCGTCAACATCCTGGTCGGGTACTGCGGCCAGATCTCCCTGGGCTCGGGCGCCTTTATGGCGGTAGGCGCCTACGCCGCCTATAACCTGTTTATCCGGGTCGAGGGCATTCCTCTCATCCTGGCGCTGCTGGGTGGCGGATTTTTTGCCACTCTGGTGGGCATCATCTTCGGTGTGCCCAGCCTGCGTGTGCGCGGCCTGTACCTGGCGGTGGCCACGCTGGCGGCGCAGTTTTTCTGGGACTGGGCGTTCCTGCGCATCAAATGGTTCACCAACTATGCCCCCTCGGGGTCGGTGCAAGTGGCCGATCTGTCGGTACTGGGCTGGGCCATCAAGGACCCTGCCGACAAGTACCTGTTCTGCCTGGCTTTTCTGGTCGTCTTCGGCCTGCTGGCCAAAAACCTGGTGCGCGGGGCCATTGGGCGCGAATGGATGGCCATCCGGGACATGGATGTGGCTGCAGCGGTTATCGGCATTCGTCCGATGTATGCCAAGCTCAGCGCGTTTGCGGTGAGTTCTTTCATCGTAGGCGTGGCCGGCGCTCTTTGGGGCTTTGTTCATCTGGGCGGCTGGGAGCCGGCGGCCTTTTCGGTGGACCGGTCGTTTCAACTGCTGTTTATGGTCATCATCGGCGGCCTGGGCTCCATCATGGGCAGCATTTTTGGCGCCGCCTTCATCACCTTGCTGCCCATCTTCCTCAATCAGGCCCTGCCCGTACTTGGCGATCTGGTGGGTATGGAGGTGACCACCGCCTTTGTTTCGCACGCCGAATTCATGATCTTCGGTGCCCTGATCGTTTGGTTCCTGATCGTCGAACCCCACGGCCTGGCCCGTTTGTGGAGCGTTGCCAAACAGAAGCTGCGCATCTGGCCTTTCCCCCACTGAAAACAGGGCCAACGGCAAGGGTCATTCCCTATCCCCTTAAAGGCTCTTTCCAGACCTAATTCGTGTTTGTTCTGTTCCCCGTTTCATCGTCCCAAGGAGACTTACCATGAAGCTTCGTCAATTAGCACTTGCTGTCACCGTGGCCGCCGCCGGCCTTTCGGCCAGCTTGACTCCCACGCTCGTCTCGGCACAGGCCGGCGAGCAGTTCTTTCCGGTGCTGGTCTATCGCACCGGTGCTTACGCGCCCAACGGCGTGCCCTTCGCCAATGGCTTTGTGGATTACCTCAAGCTGACCAATGCCCGCGGCGGCATCAATGGGGTCAAGGTAAGCTGGGAAGAGTGCGAGACCGGCTACGCGACCGACCGCGGCGTGGAGTGCTATGAGCGCCTGAAAGGCAAGAACGGCGGCGCGACCGTGTTCCAACCGCTGTCCACCGGTATCACCTTTGCACTGACGGAAAAAGCCCCTGGGGACAAAATCCCCCTGATTACTGCCGGCTATGGCCGCAGCGACACCACCGACGGCATGGCCTTCAAGTGGAGTTTCCCGTTGACCGGCACCTACTGGGATGCTGCTGACATTCTGGTCCAGCATGTGATGAAGAAAGAAGGCGGCGCTGACAAACTCAAGGGCAAGAAAATCGCCTTGGTCTATCACGACAGCCCTTACGGCAAAGAACCAATTCCCCTGTTGCAGGAGCGCGCTGCAATGCACGGCTTTCAGCTCTCGCTGCTGCCGGTGGCCCACCCGGGCGTGGAGCAAAAAGCCACCTGGCTGCAAATTCGCCAGAACCGTCCAGACTACATCTTCCTGTGGGGCTGGGGCATCATGAACAGCACCTCGCTGAAGGAGGCTGTGGCCACCGGCTTCCCGCGTGACCGCATGTATGGCGTCTGGTGGGCGGGTGCCGAGCCCGATGTCAAGGATGTCGGCGATGGCGCCAAAGGCTACAACGCCCTGGCCCTGCAGCACGGCGCCGAGCCCAACTCTGCCGTGGTCAAGGAAATTTTGGATAAGGTCCACAGCAAAGGCCAAGGCACCGGGCCGCGGGAAGAGGTCGGTCAAGTGCTCTACATGCGCGGCCTGGTGGCCGCCATGCTGGCCACCGAGGGCGCACGTTCGGCGCAGGAACGCTATGGCAAAGGTAAGCGTATGAGCGGTGAGCAGGCGCGCTGGGGGTATGAGAACCTTAACCTGACCCAGGCCAAGCTAGACGCGCTGGGCTTTAAGGGCGTGATGCGACCGATCTCCACAAGCTGCGCCGACCACCGGGGCGCAACCTGGGCGCGGATTCACACCTGGGACGGTAATAAGTGGAACTTCACCTCGGACTGGCTTGAGGCCGACCAAGCTATCATCAAACCGATGATCAAAGCCTCCGCCGACAAATACCTTGCAGACAAGAAACAGGTCCGTCGCGACCCCAAGGACTGCCAGTCCTGATAAGGCGCCCCTCGACCGCTGGTCTCAGCGGTCGAGGCCAGAGGTCGGCGCATCGATCGACTGTGTAGGCTCCGGACCCATCGGAAGAATCATGAGTAAGCCCAACATCGTCCTGAATGTAAACGGCATCGAGGTCATCTATAACCATGTGATTCTAGTGCTCAAGGGTGTGTCCTTGAAGGTGCCTGAAGGCGGCATTGTGACCATCCTTGGCGGTAACGGTGCCGGCAAAACCACCACCTTGCGCGCGGTCTCCAACCTGCTCAAGGGCGAACGCGGCGAGGTCACCAAGGGCAGTATCGAGCTTCGCGGCGAGCGCATCGAAAATCTCTCGCCGGCCGATCTGGTCGAGCGTGGCGTGGTGCAGGTGATGGAAGGCCGGCACTGCTTTGCCCACCTGACAATCGAGGAAAACCTGCTCACCGGCGCCTACACACGCAAGAACAAGGCGGAAGTGGCCGCCAACCTTGAGAAGGTCTACACCTATTTCCCGCGTATCAAGACCCGGCGCAATTCCCAGGCCGCCTACACCTCCGGCGGCGAACAGCAGATGTGCGCCATCGGTCGCGCCCTGATGGCCAACCCCAATATGGTGCTGCTCGACGAGCCCTCCATGGGCCTGGCGCCGCAAATCGTCGAGGAGGTTTTTGAAATCGTAAAGGACCTCAACCAGAAAGAAAAGGTGACCTTCTTTCTGGCCGAGCAAAACACGAATATGGCTCTCAAATACGCCGACTACGGCTACATCATGGAGAGCGGTCGTATCGTCATGGATGGCGCCGCCAAAGACCTGGCCAGCAATGAAGATGTCAAGGAGTTCTACCTCGGTGTCGGTGGCGGGGAGCGTAAGAGCTTCAAGGAAGTCAAAAGCTACAAGCGTCGCAAGCGCTGGCTGGCCTGAGGAGAACACCCGTGTCCCGCTATTTCGATGCGCTCGAAATCCGCTCGCCCGCCGATCGCGAGCAGGCGCTGATAGCCGCACTGCCGGCCCAGATTCGGCACGCGCAACAACGCAGCCCGGCCCTCGGATCAATCTTGCGGGAGGTAGACGCATCGCAGATCACCTCGCGCTCAGCGCTGGCCAGGCTACCGGTCACTCGCAAGAGCCAGCTCCTGGACTTGCAGAAAGCGAGCCGGCCAGGTGACCCTTTCGGCGGCTTTTCCACGGCTGTGCGCGGGCCGCGGATGACGCGGATTTTTGCTTCGCCAGGTCCGATCTACGAACCTGACATCGCCAGCGCCGACTACTGGCGGGCGGGCCGCGCTCTGTACGCAGCCGGCTTTCGATCGGGGGATCTGGTGCACAACGCGTTTAGTTACCACATGACGCCCGGCGCCTTCATGATGGAGTCAGGCGCCCACGCCGTCGGCTGTACGGTTTTTCCGGCGGGCACCGGACAGACAGAGCAGCAGTTGGCGGCCATTGCCGACCTCCACCCCAATGGCTACACCGGCACACCCAGCTTTCTGCGCATCCTGATCGAAAAAGCCAGAGAAGGTGGGGTGGACACAAGCAGTCTGCGCAAGGCGCTTGTTACCGGCGAGGCTTGCCCGCCGAGCTTGCGCGACTGGTTCAGCGACCAGGGCGTACAAGCCTTCCAGTGCTACGCGACCGCCGACTTGGGCTTGATCGCCTACGAAACCGAGGCGCGGGAAGGCCTGGTGCTTGACGAGGGCGTGATCGTTGAGATCGTGCGGCCCGGCACCGGCGATCCTGTACCCGAAGGCGAGGTGGGCGAATTGGTGGTCACCGCATTGCAGCCCGATTACCCCTTGATCCGTCTCGGAACAGGCGACCTCTCAGCCGTCCTGAAGGGCAGCTGCCCGACCGGCCGTACGCATCAGCGCATCAAAGGCTGGATGGGGCGTGCTGACCAGACCACCAAGATCAAGGGCATGTTTGTACACCCCTCGCAGGTGGCCGAAGTGACCCGGCGTTTTCCGGGCATTGGGCGGGCGCGTTTGGTGGTGAGCGGGGAGATGGCCAATGACCAGATGACCCTCAAGGTCGAGGCAGCGCAGCGCGCCGAAGGCCTGGCCGAGCGGCTGGCCGAAGCGGTGCGCGATGTCACCAAACTGCGCAGCGCCATCGAGCTGGTGGCGCCGGGCAGTCTGCCCAACGATGGCAAGGTGATCGAGGACGCCCGCAGCTACAAATAGGCCGGTCCGGATAAAAACCTTGCGGCCGGACAAAGATAAGAGATTCCCTCCCCGGCCCAGACCGGCAGCCTTCTTAGAATGCGCATACATCTGTAGGAGACCCCATGAAAAAGTTACTCGCCCTGGCCCTCACAGCATTTGCCGCTCTGACCGCCCAAGCCCAAAGCTTCCCGGGCAACAAACCCATCACCATCGTCGTGCCCTTTGCGCCCGGACCGACCGACCGGGTGGCCCGGGATCTGGCCGAGGCTCTGAAGAAAGCCATTCCCGGCAGCAACTTCGTGGTCGAGAACACAGTGGGGGCCGGCGGTACCATAGGTGCAGCACGGGTCGCCCGGGCGGCACCCGATGGTCACACCCTCCTGGTCTTTCACATCGGTATGGCCTCGACACCGGCCCTTTATCGCAAACTCAGCTACAAGCCGCTGGAAGATTTTGAATACCTGGGCATGATCAACGATGTACCGATGACCCTGATCGGTAAACCGGATCTACCGGCCAACACATACCGGGACTTCGAGAACTACATCCGCGCCAACGCAGGCAAGCTCAACCTGGCGCACGCCGGTATGGGCTCGGCCTCGCACATCTGTGGCCTGCTCTGGCAATCGGGCATCAAATCCAGCGAGAGCATGACGACCATTCCCTTTAACGGCACCGGTCCGGCCATGATGGCACTGATGGGTGGACAGGTGGATGTCATGTGTGACCAGACAACGAACACCACCGCGCAGATTGAAGGGGGGCGCGTCAAGGCCTTCGCCGTCACCACCTCCAAGCCCTTGAGCAATCACCCGGTGCTCAAGCATTACCCCACCCTGCAGGAGATGGGCCTGAGGAATTTCAACCTCTCGATCTGGCACGGCCTTTACGCCCCCAAGGGAACCCCCCCGGCGATCACAAAGATCCTCAACGAGGGCCTGAAAAAAGCCCTGAAAGATCCTGAATTCGTCAAAAAACAGGAAGCACTGGGCGCGGTCGTCATTTCGGACAGACGGGTCGAGCCCGACGAGCACAAAAAATTCGTTGCCTCCGAAATGGTCAAAATCAAGGCGGCTGTCGATTCAGCCGGCAAGTACGCCGATTAAGCGTCTATTTCGGTAAAACATGAAGCGCCGCCCCGCCCTAGTCCGCACCTCCCGTCGCGCTCTGACCGCCTGCCTGGCCGCCTGGGCGGCCTTGGCATCGCCCCTGAGTTGGGCGCAGTCGGCCTGGCCTAACAAGCCGGTGCGCATCGTCGTCCCCTTCCCGCCCGGCGGCACCACAGACATCGTGGCCCGCGCCATAGCGCCCGAGCTGGCCAAGGTGTTTGGGCAAGCTTTCGTGATCGAGAATCGGGCGGGAGCTGGCGGCAATGTCGGCACAGAGATCGTGGCCAAGGCGCCCAACGACGGCTACACCCTGCTGATGGGTACGGTGGGCACCCACGGAATTAACCGCGCCCTCTACGACAAACTGCCCTACGATCCGATCAAAGACTTCGTGCCCATCACCCAGGTGGCAGCCGTGCCCAATGTCATGGTCATGAGCGCCGACAAGGCCAAGACCATGGGGATTAACAGCGTGCAGGACTTCATTGCCTATGCCCGCACGCGCCCTGGCAAGCTCAATATGGCCTCCAGTGGAAGCGGCACCTCGATACACCTGGCCGGTGAACTTTTCAAGAGTCAGACCGGCGTGTTCATGGTGCATGTGCCCTACCGCGGCTCGAGCCCCGCCCTGATGGATCTGATGGCTGGCACCATGGATGTGATGTTCGACAACCTGCCCTCATCCATGCCGCACATACGCTCGGGCAAGCTCAAGGCCTTTGCGGTCACCAGTAGTCAGCGATCATCTGCGCTGCCCGATCTGCCCACCATTGAGGAAGCGGCCAAGCTCAAAGGGTTTGATGCCAGCAGCTGGTTTGGCTTACTGGCCCCGGCCGGCACCCCGGCCGATATCGTCAACCGCATTCAGCGGGAAGTAACACGCGCACTCAACGACCCGGGCATCAAAGAGAAAATGCAAGCGCAGGGGGCCATCCCCGGCGGTATCACACCCCAGGAGTTTGCGCGCCTGATCGACAGCGAACACACCAAGTGGGCGCAGGTGGTCAAGGTGTCGGGCGCCAAGGCCGACTGAGGGCTTGATCGGCCTTGCTGCGCCGCGGGGACTTCAAACCCCCCAAACCACCGGATCGCCGCTTTCATGACTGCGCCTGAGCTGGTCGAGAAAAGGCTGAACCCGCTGGCGTAATCGCACCGCCTCGGCGTCGGGTGGTTCGCGGGTCTGACCTGCCTGGAACTCGGCCTTGGCCCGCGCAAACTCAGCTTCTTCTTTCTCCACGGCAGCCTGCAAGTCAGAAATCGCCTGGGGGATCTGCTCGGCCAGCACGATACCCTGGGGCCCAGCTTCCTTGCCAATAATCTCGAGGACCCGCTTTCCGTGGGGTTCAAGCATGATGACATCGCCAGAATTCCTCGACTTAAATCGGTAGAGCATGAGGCCTCCTACGAAAGCAAAACAAAACGCACCAGCGCCCGATTATGGGGCGAGCGTCTCAAAAATCCTTGAAGGACAGTCTCGCACGCGGGGCGTGTCCACGCACCGACACTGACTGCCTCTATCATTGCGCACCTCAACGACTACTGGCCCACCATACCGCCATGCCCACCTATCACATTGAAATGTTTGAAGGCCGTACAGCCGAGCAAAAGAAGAAGCTGGTCCAAGAAATCACACGGGTGACCGTCGAGGTCTTGGGAGGCTCACCCGACTCGGTGGATATCATCATCAGCGACATCAAGCGAGAGAACTGGGCCACCGCTGGCAAGCTCTGGTCGGAGCCCCGATCCTGAGGTGGTCGTCATGCGGTGAAGTTGCGAGGGCGAAGTCTGGCCCCTCGCCCGAACTCAGCCCAGCGCCGCCTCCAGCGCATCGACGAACAAGGCCGCGACATCCACCCCGGTCTGATCCGTGATCTCGCGAAAGCAAGTCGGACTGGTGACATTGATCTCGGTCAAGCAGTCGCCAATGACATCGAGCCCGACCAGCAGCAGGCCGCGCGCCGCCAGAACAGGGCCCATCGCCTGCGCGATCTCCTGGTCCCGCGCCGACAGCGCCCGCGCCACACCGAGCCCCCCTGCGGCCAGATTACCGCGCACCTCGTCGCCCTGGGGAATACGGGCCAAACAAAAAGGGACCGGCTGGCCAGCGATGAGCAAGACCCGCTTGTCGCCCTCCGAGATGGCCGGCAGAAAACGCTGGACCATGACCGTCTGCGCGCCGTGCCGGTTGAGTGTCTCGACAATTGCACCGAGGTTGAGGCCGTCGGCTCGCACCCGAAAAATGCCCATGCCACCCATGCCATCGAGTGGCTTGAGAATGATGTCGCGGTGCTCCGCATGAAAGCGCCGGACATCGGCTGCATCGCGAGTAACCAGCGTCGGCGCAATAAAGTCCGGAAATTCGAGGATGGACAGCTTCTCCGGATGGTCCCTCAAAGCCCGCGGCCTGTTAAAGACACGCGCGCCTTCGCGCTCGGCCTGCTCGAGCAGATGCGTTGCGTAAAAATACTCGCTGTCAAAAGGCGGGTCTTTGCGCATGAGGACCGCATCGAAGTCCTTGAGGGCCTGTGGCCTTTCATGCGGCGCCTGTTGCTCGGCCTCGAACCAAGGCTCTTGCTGACCCGTCAAGGTAATGTCACGCACGAAGGCAGTCACCTTTTGACTTTTTTGCCAGGTCAAATCCTTGGGCTCGCAGACGCTGAGTCGATGGCCGCGCGTTTGGAGCTCGCACATCATCGCGAAAGTGCTGTCCTTGTAGATTCGAAAAGACTCAATGGGGTCGGCGATAAAAAGCAAATGCATGGCGCTGTCTAGATTTCGATCTTCGAGCCAAGCTCAACCACTGAATTGTTAGGCAATTTAAGAAAGTCTGCGGCTGCACTCGCATTGCGATGCATCTGGGCGAAGAGCTTTTCACGCCAGGGCGACATACCGCCGCCTATGGTTGGAATCACCGTATCGCGCGAAAGAAAGTAACTGGTGCTCATCGGGTCGAGACGGCAGCCATGCGCACTCAAGGGCTCCAAGGCCTTGGGAATATCTGGGTCGTCCTTAAACCCGTAGTGAATCATCACCTGCCAGCAATCATGACCCAGCGCCTCGATTTCAACCCTGCGGTCCAGACTGATCCAGGGCACCTCATGATTGACCACCGTCACAAACAAATTTTTCGCATGCATCACCTTGTTGTGCTTGAGATTGTGCAGCAAAGCATTGGGCACCGAGCCCTTCTCAGCCGAGAGAAAGACGGCAGCGCCTTCCACCCGGGCGGGCGGGCTTACAAAGACCGCACCCAGGAAAGACGGCAGATCGATGGCGTCGGCCCGCAGCTTGCTGTTGAGCAAGCGACGCCCCTCCTTCCAAGTGAGCATCAGGGTAAAGACCAAGCCACCAATGAGCAGAGGGAACCAGCCGCCATCGAACAGCTTCATCAGATTGGAGGCAAAGAAGGCCAGGTCGATGACGAAAAAAACACCGGTAGCGGCCAGGCACAACACCAGCGGATACTTCCAGGCATAACGGACGACGAAGAAGGTCAGTACCGTGGTGATGAGCATATCCAGGGTCACGGCAATACCGTAGGCAGCCGCCAGATTGCTGGAGGATCTGAACATCACCACCGCCAGCACGATGGCGGCAAACAAGCCCCAGTTGACCATGGGAATGTAAATCTGCCCGGTATCGCGCTCGCTGGTATGCAAGATATTCAAACGGGGCAGATAGCCCAGCTGTATGACTTGCTTGGTCACGCTAAAGGCGCCGGTGATCAAGGCCTGGGATGCAATCACCGAGGCTGCGGTGGCCAGCAAGACCAGGGGAATGAGCGCCCATTCCGGGGCCATCAGATAGAAGGGATTTTTCACCGCCTCTGGCTCGCGCAGCAAGAGGGCGCCCTGCCCAAAGTAATTGAGCGTCAAGGCCGGCATGACCACGGCGAACCAGGCCAGTCGAATGGGCGCCTTGCCGAAGTGACCGAGGTCGGCGTACAGCGCCTCTGCCCCCGTGACGCACAGCACGACCGCGCCCAGAATGATGAAAGTGGTGCCGGGGTTGTTCCAGATGAAAGTCAAGGCATGATGAGGGCTGATCGCCATCAGGATACTTGGATAGCTGGCAAGCTGGTAGAGCCCCAACAAAGCCAGAGCGCCGAACCACACCAGCGTGATCGGGCCGAAGAACTTGCCAATGCCCGCCGTGCCACGCTTTTGCACCAGAAACAAGACGAGAAGAATCAGCAGCGTCGCCGGAAGAACGGCGCGTTTGAAGGCCGGGTCGACGACCTCCAGGCCCTCCACCGCCGAGAGCACCGAGATAGCCGGCGTGATAACGCCGTCCCCATAAAACAAACAAGTGCCAAAAATCCCAACCGCCAGCAGGCCCGCGCGCAGACGCGGCTTATCCTTGACCGCCTGCGAGGCCAGCGCCAGCATCGCCACCAGGCCGCCCTCGCCGTGGTTGTCGGCGCGCAGCACCAGCAGCACATACTTGAACGAGACGATGGTGGTCAGCGTCCAGAAAAACAGCGAGAGGATGCCGTAGACATTAGCGGGCGTGAAGTCGACATGACCCGAGCCAAAGACTTCCTTGACCGCATACAACACGCTGGTGCCGATGTCGCCATAAACCACGCCGATGGCCGCCAGGGCCAGGGCCGCGAGGGAGGAAGAGGCCTGTGACAACGCAAGCGCCTAGTCGTAAACCTCGGCGTGCGGGTCGGTACTTTCCAACTCGTAGCTGGCCGCCAACAGGGCCAGGCGGCCGATAACGCCGTACATGTAAAAACGATTGGGGCTGCTCGAGCCGGGCCGCTCCCCGGCTTGCGGCAACCGTCCACTGTTGGCAAAAGCCAGGGGAACGAAGGAGGCCCCCGGAGTGTTCAGGCTCTCATCAACGCCTCGTTCGGCATGGATGCGATAGAAACCGCCCACGACATAGCGGTCCATGAGGTACACCACCGGCTCGGCCACCGCCTCATTGACCCGCTCATTGGTCAGAACACCCTCCTGCACGATAACTTCAGGCGGCGGCAATCCTTCGGGCACCGCAGGCAGCGACAGGCTTTCCAGGTCCTTGACATCGCGGACTGTGACAATGCCCAGACCATCGGCCTGCCCGTCGGCCTTGACCACGACAAAGGGCTTCTCGTTAATTCCGTATTCCTTGTACTTGCGCCGAATCTTGGTCAAAAGAGCGTCGACCTGCGCGCTCAAAGCCTCACGCCCGGTGCTGCCCACCGGACCACAGCTGGAGAACATGGGGTTGATCAGCCACGGGTCTATGCCCAGAAGCTTTGCAAAACGCTTGCAAATCTCCTCATAGACCTGGAAATGCTGGGACTTGCGTCGCACCGAGGCGCTGGCGTGCAAGGGTGGCAAAAGATACTGCTCATGCAACTCTTCGAGAATTCCCGGCACACCTGCCGACAATTCGTTGTTGAGCAGGATGGTGCAAGGATCGAAGTCCTTCAGGCCCAACCTCCGGTCGCTGCGTATCAGGGGCTCGATGGTGATGCTCTCGCCCGTAGGCAGATCGTAGGTGGTCGGCTCCTTGATGTCCGGACTGAGAGAACCAAAACGAACATTCAGCCCGGTCTGGTGGAAGATGCGCTTGAGCTGCAGCACATTGGCCAGGTAGAAGGTGCTGCGCGTCTGGCCGGCCGGCACCACCAGCAGGTTGCGCGCCTCGGGGCAGATCTTCTCGATCGCGGCCATCGCGGCCTGTACCGCCAGCGGCAACATCTCCGGTGTCAAGTTGTTCCAGCCGCTTGGAAACAAATTGGTATCCACCGGCGCCAACTTGAAGCCTGCATTGCGAATGTCGACCGCGCAATAAAAAGGCGGTGTGTGCTCCATCCACTCCAGCCGAAACCACCGTTCGATGGCGGGCATCGAGTCAAGAACCCGCTGCTCAAGTTCATTGATGGGTCCCTTGAGGGCGGTGATCAGATGGGGAACCATGCGCTTACTTTCCGGCTGGGCCTGTTCGGGTGTGCAAAGCGGGGCGGTCGGGCCCGGTCATGAGCGCACTTCGCCCTGACCCAGCACCACATACTTCAGGCTGGTTAAACCCTCAAGGCCCACCGGACCCCGCGCATGAAACTTGTCCGTTGAAATCCCGATCTCGGCGCCGAGTCCGTACTCAAAGCCGTCGGCAAATCGGGTGCTGGCATTGACCATCACGCTGGCGGAGTCGACCTCGCGCAGAAAACGCTGGGCATGCACATGGTCGCGGGTCACGATGGCATCCGTGTGATGACTGGAATAGGTGTTGATGTGAGCAATCGCTTCGTCCACACCCCCGACCAATTTGATGCTGACGATGGGCGCAAGATACTCTTGAGCCCAGTCCTGCTCCGTGGCTGGCCGCAACAGCTCGCTGCCACCGCCTAGGGCGGTCTGCAACAGGGCCAGCGCCTGTGGATCGCAGCGCATCTCCACCCCCTTGTCCGCATAAATACGGCCGATACGCGGCAAAAATTCGGCCGCCACCGCCACGGCCACCAGCAGACCTTCAGCCGCGTTACAGGGGCTGTACTTCTGAGTCTTGGCATTGTCGGCAATGCGCAGCGCCATCTCCAGATCGCAGGCGTCATCCACATAGACATGGCAGTTGCCATCAAGATGTTTGATCACCGGCACCCGGGCCTCGCGGCTGATCCGCTCGATCAGCCCTTTGCCGCCCCTCGGGACGATGACATCGACAAACTCGGGCATAGTAATCAAAAGCCCAACCGCCTGGCGATCCGTGGTGGGGACCAACTGCACCGCTTGCCGAGGCAGTTCGGCCCGCTCCAGAGCCTGCTGAACCAGAGCGGTCAGCGCCGTGTTTGAATCGATAGCCTCCGATCCGCCGCGCAGTATGCAGGCGTTGCCACTCTTGATGGCCAAGGAGGCCGCCTCGATGGTGACATTCGGGCGGCTTTCGTAAATCATGCCAAAAACCCCCAGGGGGACCCGCATCTGGCCCACCCGGATACCACTGGCTTGCTGCTTCAGACCGATGATCTCGCCGATCGGATCGGGCATGGCTGCCAACTGTTCGCAGCCCAGAGCCACCGTGTCAAGGATGGGGGGGCTGAGCTTGAGCCGGTCCAGCATGGGTCCGACCAGCCCCGCCGCGGCAGCGCGCTCGAGATCAAGGGCGTTGGCGGCAATGAGTGCGGGGCTCTGCTCACGCAGTAATGCGGCCAGGAGGCGCAAGGCCCGGCTTTTCCGATCGGCGCTGGCACGCGCCATCGCCGCCGATGCCCGCTTGGCCTGGCGGCCAAGCTCCTGCATCAGCCCGCTCAGGGGTTCAGCCGGCCGCACGGCCAGATCGGGGGCGTTCATAGCGGGATTTTCGCACGGGCCGTGCGCCGGCGCGGCATGGCCTCAGTTGGCCGTGCGGCGACCAAAAATCGCCGTCCCCACCCGGACCAGGGTACCGCCAGCGGCGATGGCCGGCTCCAAATCGGCGCTCATGCCCATGGACAGCGTATCGAGGGCTTGCCGCAAGCGGCCACTGGCGTTGATCTGTTCGAGCAGCAAGCGGGTGCGCTGGTGGACCGCCCGCGCCGCCTGAAAATCTTCAGCCGGTTCGGGAAGGGTCATGAGACCGCGCAGCACCAGTCGAGGCAGTGCCTGCACCGCCTCGGCCAGGGCCAAAACTTCCTCTGGCGGTACGCCGGACTTGGTGAGCCCCCCGTCAATATTGACCTGCAGACACATCTGCAGTGGCGGTAACTGGGGCGGCCTGAATTCCGACAGGCGCTGGGCAATCTTCAGACGGTCAACGCTGTGCACCCAGTCAAAGTTTTCGGCCACCGACCGGGCCTTATTACTCTGCAAGGGTCCGATGCAGTGCCAGCGCAGCACCGGCGGCTGAATCTGGGAGGCCGCCCAGGCGCGAACCACGGGCATTTTGCTCAGGGCTTCCTGCACATAGTTCTCGCCGAAATCACGCTGCCCGGCCTGCATCGCTTCGATCACCGCCTCGGGTCCGAAGGTTTTGGAAACTGCCAACAAGGTTACAGAACTGCTGTGGCGGCCGCTGTCCTGGCAAGCTTTGTCAATACGCTTGCGCACCGCTTCAAGCTGGGTTGAGATCGACACCATGACCCGACTGTACCGCGAGCCCCTCGATGACTTTACAGGACTGCCTGCGCCTGGCCCTTGAGAGACAGGCCTCCGACCTGCACCTGAGCGCTGGCCTCAAGCCGGTGCTGAGGGTGCACGGGCGGCTGCAGTCGCTATCTGGCCCCCCCCTGAACGCCGAGGAGGTGCACCGCATGGCGGTTTCGGCGATGACAGCCGCACAAATCGAGCGCTGGTCGCAAGGCTGCGACATCGATGGCGTCTTTGAGCAAGCCGGTCTTGGCCGTTTTCGCTTCAATGCCTTTGCCCACGAGCGGGGACCGGGGCTGGCCCTCAGGCATATCGCTGCAACCATCCCAACCCTGGAGCAACTGCGCGTTCCCGCAGTCCTGGCCGGCTTGGCGCTGCGGCCCGCGGGCCTGCTGCTGGTGAGCGGTCCCACCGGATCGGGCAAATCCAGCACCCTGGCCGCACTCTTGCAACACCGCATCCGCACCGAGCCCGGTCACTTGATCACCATCGAGGATCCCATCGAATTCATACACCCCGGCCACGATGCCCTGGTGCACCAGCGTCAGATCGGTCGCCATGCGGGCAGTTTCGGTCAGGCCCTGCGATCAGCGCTGCGCGAGGACCCCGATGTGATCATGGTCGGTGAATTACGCGACCTGGAAACAGCCCGACTGGCCCTGAGCGCCGCAGAAACCGGACATCTGGTGCTGGCCACCTTGCATACCGCCGGGGCGGCCCGAAGTATCGATCGTCTGATCGATATCTTTCCCGGCGAGGACAAGCCCCTGGTGCGCACCCTGCTCAGCGAATCCTTGCTGGCCGTGGTGTCACAGGTGCTGTGTCCCGGGCTGGACGGGGGACGGGTCGCAGCCCATGAAATTCTGGTGGCCAACGCAGCCGCGCGCCATCTGATTCGCGAGGACAAAGTGGCCCAGCTGTACTCCCTGATGCAAAGCGGCGCGACCCAAGGTATGCAGACGCTGGACCAGAGCCTGATGCAAGTCGCACGACAGCGCCTGGTCAAGATCGAGGAGGCGCGGCGCCTGGCCCGAAATCCCGACAATATGTCTTTGTGAGCCGACCTGGCCCGGCACGCGCTTCAACCATCAGGAGATATTTGTAATGACCGCTGCTTCCGTCAACCCCCGCAACTACGACAGCGTCCCGCCCCGGCGCCTTGCCTTCATCGGCCTGGGCGTCATGGGCTATCCGATGGCAGGCCACCTGGCACGGGCCGGCCATACAGTCACGGTCTACAACCGCACCAGCGCCAAGGCCCAGAGTTGGGTTCAAGAGTTTGGCGGCGCCCTCGCACCCACCCCCCGCCAGGCTTGCGCCGGTGCCGATATTGCCTTTTGTTGCGTCGGCAATGACGCGGACCTGCGATCGGTGATGCTTGGGCCCGAGGGCGCCATGGCCGGCCTGTCAGCCGGCGCCTGTCTGGTCGATCACACCACCGCTTCGGCCCAAGTTGCACGCGAGCTCGATGCGGCAGCCCGGCAGCGCGGACTGCATTTCATCGATGCCCCGGTCTCTGGCGGTCAGGCCGGCGCGCAAAACGGCGCCCTTACAGTCATGTGCGGCGGGCCCATCGAGGCCTTCAACATCGTCAAGCCGACGGGCCTGGCTTTCGCCAAGGCCTTCACCCTGATGGGGCCGAGCGGGGCCGGCCAACTGACCAAGATGGTCAATCAGATTTGCATCGCTGGCCTGGTGCAGGGCTTGAGCGAGGCCATCGCCTTTGGACAGAAGGCGCAGCTCGACATGGATCTGGTGCTGGAGGTCATTGGCAAAGGGGCTGCCCAAAGCTGGCAGATGGACAACCGCGGCAAAACCATGGTGCGCGATCAGTTCGAGTTCGGCTTTGCCGTGGACTGGATGCGCAAAGACCTGGGCTTGGTCTTGGCCGAGGCGCAGCGCAACGGCGCGCGCCTGCCAGTGACCGCGCTGGTCGACCAGTTTTACGCCGATGTGCAGGCCCTGGGAGGCCGGCGCTGGGACACCTCGAGCCTGATCAAGCGACTGCGCTGAGCGCCAGGCGCTCTCAGGACTTGGGGGCGATCTGTAAGCGCTCGGCCTCCTACTGGCTGATGATTTCCAGCAGACGCACCACCCGTGTCACGCCCGAGACCGTTCGGGCCGCCTCAGTGGCCCGATTGGCCTCTTCAGTTGTCACCCGCCCAAGCAAATAGATCACTGCGCGTTCGGTGGTGACCTTGACGGCAAGCACCGGCACCTTGGCGTCGATGAAGGCGGCCTTGACCTTGCCAGTAATCAGCGCGTCATTGGATCGATCGAGCAAAGACGGCGTGGCCTGCACCACCAGCTCGTTGACCGCCAGCCGAACATTCTGCACAGAAGCCACCACCCGCTCAACGGCCTGCTTGTCGGCGGCATTGCCCACCTCACCGGTGATCAGCGCCACCCGGTTGTAGGCGGTGACGCTGGCGCGCACCCGGGTGCCCAGCTGCTCGCGAATACTGGCGGCCGCGCGCAGCTCGATGGTTTCATCCTCAAGCTGTGTTCCCGCGGTGCGTCGATCCGACGCCACCATCACCGTTCCAGCCGCACCGCCGATGATCAGGGGAGCACAAGCCGAAAGCAACACCGAGGCCGCCAAGGCCAGAGGCAGGTATCTCAAGGTCTTCATTGAGGGGTCTCCTGGTCGCCAAGAAGTTGAATATCCACGCCGTCACAGATGCAGTGCAAGACCAGCAAATGCACCTCCTGGATGCGGGCCGTGCGATCATGCGGCACACAAACATGCACATCCGTCTCGCGCAAGCGCTGCGAGATGGTCCCGCCCCCCTTACCGGTCAGGGCCACCACAATCATCTCCCGCTCATGCGCCGCCTCGATGGCAGCAAGCACATTGGGCGAATGACCGCTGGTGCTGATGGCCAGCAGTACATCGCCGGCTCCGCCCAAGGCGCGCACCTGCTTGGCAAAAATCAATTCGAAGGCGTAGTCGTTGGCCAGGGCCGTCAGGATGGAACTGTCCGTCGTCAAGGCGATAGCGGCCAGTTCGGGCCGCTCGCGCTCAAAGCGTCCTACGAATTCAGCGGCGAAATGCTGGGCGTCGGCAGCCGACCCGCCATTGCCACAAGCGAGCACCTTGCCCCCGCTGGTCACGCTGGTCAAAATCGCCTGCACCGCCGCAGCGATTGGCTTGGACAGCGATTGGGCCGATTGGTATTTCAGGTCGGCGCTGTCGATGAACTGTTGTTCTATGCGTTGCTCAAGCATGGCTGGCAATCATAGCGGGTCAGAATCCGGACGCATCGAATGCGGCTTTTATCCATTCGACATGGAGCTGATCTCCGGGCATGCCCTGAACCAGAACGGCATCGAAGCGACAAGGCGGCGCACTGGAAAGACGCATCAGATAGTGCCGCGCAGCCAGAACGATCCGCCTTCGCTTGGCGGCGCCTATGCTCGCCGCCGCCCCCCCGAAATCGCTACGACTGCGCTGGCGAACCTCGACAAAAACCAAGGTTCCGTCGGGTTCGCACATGATCAGGTCGATCTCCCCACCTCCGCGACCTGGGGTCCGGAAGTTGGACTGTACCCACCGCAGCCCCCGGCGCTGCAGGTGTTCCCGAGCCAGCAGTTCGGCCAGGTCTCCCCGGCGCTTGGTGGTAACCTGCTGTTGATGCAGCAGGTGACCGGGCCGATTGGCTGCTTTGGAACCCTTGGCGGACTCTCGCATTGAACTCCTCTTTCGATTTGGCGCGCGAAGCGGCCACTTTGGCCGCTGGTGGCCAGCGCCATCCCGCTGGCGCACTGTACGTGGTTGGTACCCCCATCGGCAACCTGGCTGACATCAGCCTGCGTGCCCTCGAGGTACTGGGCCAGGCGGACTTGATCGCCTGTGAGGACACCCGCCACAGCGCTGGCATGCTCAAACAGTACGGTATCGCCAAACCTCTGATGGCGGTTCATGAGCACAATGAAAGCCAGGCCGCGGTCGCGGTGATCGAGCGGCTGCAAGCCGGTGCCCGGGTGGCCTATGTCAGCGACGCCGGCACGCCCGGCATCAGCGACCCCGGAGGCCGGCTGGTGGCAGCGGTGCGATCGGCCGGTGCGACGGTCATTCCAATCCCCGGGGCCAGCAGCCTGAGCACCTTGCTCAGCGTAGCCGGTCTGCAAGAGCGCTCTGCCGTGCTGTTCGCCGGCTTCCTGCCCAGCAAAGCCGGCGAACGCGAGAAGGCCTGGCAGGGTCTGCGCCAACACGACGGAGCCGTGGTGCTCCTGGAGGCGCCCCATCGACTCGACACGCTGGCCGCCGAAATTGGCTCGCTGGGGCCCAGACGCGTCACGCTGGGCCGTGAGCTGACCAAGCAATTCGAGGAAGTGGTCACGCTGATGGCAGCCGAGCTACCCGCGTGGCTCGGCCAGGAACCCCATCGCCGCCGCGGTGAATTCACCGTGGTGTTGCATCCGGCGGCCCTGCCGCAGGAACAGGCGCACCACCAACGGGTCTTAGGACTGCTGCTGGCCCACCTGCCCCTGAAAACGGCGGTGAAGCTGAGCGCCGAAATCACAGGTGCGCCGCGCAACATCCTCTACGAGCTGGCCTTGAAACTGCAGCAGCAGGAACGCTCGGAGTGAACCCCCAGGCCCACAACCTGTGGCGCGCGCCGGCCTGGGCGCTGGCTTTTCTACTAGCTCTGCTGAGCATGCTGGCTCCGTTTGCGGTGGACACCTACTTGCCCGCCTTCTCCGGCATGGCGCAAAGCCTGCAAGCGAGCCCCGTACAAATGCAGCAGACGCTCTCGAGCTACCTGTTCGGCTATGCGCTGATGAACCTCTTCCACGGCGCCCTGTCGGACAGCCTGGGCCGCAAGCCCGTCCTGCTGGCCGGCACGGCCCTGTTTACCGTGGCCTCGGCCGGTTGCGCGATGAGCGACAGCATAGGCACGCTGGTGGTCTTTCGCGCGCTGCAAGGCATGAGCACGGGAGCAGGGGTGGTGGTGTCGCGGGCCATTATTCGCGATATGTTCCCGCCGGCGCAGGCACAACGGGTCATGAGCCAGGTGACGATTTACTTTGGCATCGCCCCGGCCGTCGCCCCGCTCATCGGCGGCTGGCTGTTTGTGCATCTGGGATGGCACAGCATCTTCTGGTTGCTGACCGGTTTGGGCCTGGCGCTGCTGTTGGCGATCCGGCGCTGGCTACCCGAAACCCTTGACCCGCGGGCGCGCCAGCCCTTTGAGGTGAAGAATTTGATACAAGGTTATGGGCAACTGGCCTCGAGCCCGCGTTTTCTACTGCTCTGTCTGGCCAGTGGCATCCCCTTCAACGGCATGTTCCTCTATGTCCTGGCAGCCCCGGCCTTCCTCGGTGAACTGCTGAGCCTGGCGCCCGACGAGTTTTTTTGGCTCTTCCTGCTCAACATCAGCGGCATCATGCTGGGAGCCTGGCTGAGTGGACGCAAGGCCGGCCGCTGGCCCCCCAAAAGACAGATTCGTCACGGCTTTCTGGTCATGCTGCTCAGCGCAGGCGCGAATGTACTGGCCAACGCACTGTGGCCGGCTCATGTGAGCTGGGCCCTGTTGCCCATTGCCGTCTTCTCCTTCGGTTGGGCGCTGGTCGTGCCGGTGGTGACCCTGCTTCTGCTCGATTTGTACCCGCAGCGACGCGGGATGGCCTCCTCGCTTCAGGCGGTGATCGGTGCGCTGGCCAACGCCCTCGTCGCAGGAGCCCTGGTGCCCTTGATCATGCACTCCACGATGGCGCTGGCCCTGGCATGCTTGATGATGGTGCTGATCGGTCTGGCCGCCTGGCTGTGGCTGCACAAGCGCTGGCCAGAGATTGGGCAGCATGTTCAGGCGCTGCCGTCTGAATCCTCAGCGCCGTAACCCCCAATCAATCGTCCTGCGACTGTCGCGTCTGGGCCCGGTAATCCCAGGGCGCCTGCGGCCTTGGATCTCGCCACAAGCCCACCCGGTCCAACTGCGCCTGCTGCTCAGCCTGTGCGTACGCTGCCCGGTCTTCCCCGCTCTGCTCATTTTGGTACTTCTTGAAATGCCAAGCCAGGCCCAGACGCAGCAGTTGCAGGTTGATATCGCGGCCCTCGCGCTCGATCTTGCCGACAACCCGCCCATAGCGGTCGCTCTTGTCATACTGCACCCGCACCCACTGCCCCTCCACCATTTGGCTCAGGAACTGGCGGGCCAGCTGCCCGTACGGCTGCCGGCTCTCGGGGGCATCAATGCCTGCCAGACGGATCTTGTGCCGGATCTGGGCGTCATCCACCAGGGTGACCGTATCCCCATCGGCCACGGCCACGACCCGACCTGTCAGCCACTCGGCCTGTACACCCGGGGCAACCAGCAGTAACAGGAGGACAAGCCCGCTGAAGACTTGGGCGCGACCGCACCATCCGCCCGCTGATCGAGCGACCGTACTGGCAAAAGGCTTGCGAAAAAACAGGAAAGGCAACGGCAGGAGTCCGGCACGAGGGCCAGAATGTCAACAACTGTTGCAAATGTAAACGAGCCTGGCGAGCTTCGACAAGCATCGGGGCTTGCCCAGCCAAGCCCTCAATCCGGTGCGTGCGGTCAGGGCGGACGGACGCCCTTAACGCAGCACCTGACTGGCGACGGCGGCGTAAACCGGGATGCCCAGCAGGATATTCAGGGGGAAGGTCAGCCCCAGGGACAGGCCGAAATAAAGCGAGGGGTTGGCCTGCGGAATGGCATGCCTGAGCACCGCTGGGACGGCGATGTAAGAAGCACTGGCGGCAAGAACCATCAGCAAAATGGTGTCGCCCAGGGGCAGCCCGAACAAGAGACTCAAAGCCAGCGCCAAACTAGCATGCACAGGCGGCGCCAGCAGGGCATAGGCCAGCAACCACGGCGATTGCCCCTTGACCTGAGGCAGATTGCGCGCTGCAAGCAAACCCATGTCTAAAAGAAAGAAAGCCAGCATGCCCTTGAAGAGATCGCCCGAGAAAGGTTGCATCGCCTGCCTGCCGGCCTCCCCGGTGGCCAAACCGACCACCATGGAGCCGAGCAAGAGCAGCTGTGCGCCGTCGGTAAAGGACTCATGCAGGACCTTGCGCATCGACAAACCCGGCGCCTGATCCGGGACAGCGCCAGGCCCTTGCGCTGGCACAACTGCCGCGCCCTCGCGCCGACGCAATGTGTTGGCAAAGATCACCGCCAGAATAATGGCCGGCGACTCCATCAAAGCCATAGCCGCGGCCATATGCCCGCCATACCCAATGCCGCGCGTCTCCAAAAACTGCACCGCCGTGACAAAAGTGACCGCGCTGACCGAGCCGTAGGTGGCGGCCAAGGCAGCGGCATCGTAAGGGCCGACCACGAGGCGTAGCAGACGCAAGGCCAACAGGGGCACCACCAGCGCGAGCACCAAGGCACAGCCCAGGCCGGCGGCCACCTGCGAGGTCAGGCCCGATTGCGCCAGAGCAAATCCCCCTTTGAGGCCCAGCGCCATCAATAGATAAAGGGAGAGGAATCGGGAGATCGGCGCAGGAATCTCAAGATTGGAGCGGACTGCACCGGCGAGTAATCCGAAGGCAAAAAAAAGGATGGCCGGGTCTAACAAGGTATTCATAAGCTGCTATCCAAAGTGGTCGATGCTAGGTCATTCAATAACATCTGTAAAATCGATATTTAACTTGTAAACCATCAGTTTTTATCTATGTACATCAGTTTTCGGCAAATGCGCTTGTTCCTCGCTCTGGCAGAGACCGGATCGGTCAGCGGGGCTGCACGGGTGATGCATGTCACGCAACCGACCGCCTCGATGCAGCTTCGCGAGATCACCCGCGCCGTAGGCCTGCCGCTGTATGAGGTCATCGCACGACGCGTGCACCTGACCGAGGTCGGGCTCGAATTGGCCCGCACGGTGCGGACCATGGTGACCGAATGGGAGGCCTTCGGCCAGAAAGTCGATGCGCTCCAGGGCCTGACCCGAGGACAGTTGCGTCTGGCGGTGGTCAGCACCGCTCAGTACTTCATCCCGCGACTGCTGGGCAGTTTCTGCAAGCGCTACCCAGACATCGATGTAGCGCTTCAAGTACTCAATCGCGATGGTGTGATGCTGCGCATGCGTGAGAACCTGGACGACCTCTACATCATGTCCCAGCCGCCGGCCGATATCGATCTGGAGGACCGGGTCTTCATGGGCAACCCACTGGTGGTGATCGCCCCGCCCAAGCACCCCCTGGTCGGCAAGCCACACATCAGGCTGCGCGATTTGCGTCAGGAGCTGTTTATCCTGCGCGAGTCCGGTTCAGGCACGCGCATGAGCGTGGACCAGCATTTTAAAAAAACGAAGTTCTCGCCGGCGGTCAGACTGGAGCTGGGCAGCAATGAGGCCATACGCGAGGCCGTCTCGGCCGGCCTTGGACTTTCAGTGTTGTCGGCTCATGCGCTGGGGACAGCAGCCAGCAGCGCGCGCAAGGTCGGCATTCTTGCCGTCCAGGGCTTTCCGCTCCCCTCGCAGTGGCACCTGGTCTGGCACAAGGGCAAACGGCTCTCACCCCTGGCTATGGCTTTCAGCGAGCATCTGAGCCGCGAGGACACGCCTTGATGGCAGCCCGTGCGGATGAAGCGGCCTGCTCAGAGGGGCGCTGGCGCGGCTGGCTGGAATCGAACCAGCGACCCTTGGCTTCGGAGGCCAATCCGCGTTCCGCGGGCTACGGCAGTTTTTGCCTTTGAATCAATAACTTACCGGCGGCACGAATCGGAGAAATAGCTCCCCGACCACCTCCTGACCACCGGAGGTTCTGTATGGCTGCAATCCGCAAGCGCGGTAGCAAATGGCAAGCCCGAGTGAAGCGCAACGGGCAGACTCTTGATAAGTCGTTCCTCACCAAGGCGGACGCCCAGCGCTGGGCACGGACCATTGAAGCTGAGATTGAACGCGGAGCATTCCGCCCCTACCCTAAAGCCACCCAGATCACGCTGGAGGCTGCCCTTGGCAGGTACGGCCGGGAGGTGACACCTCAGAAGCGGGGCGCGGCTATCGAGCAGTGCCGTATCCGCACATTGGTCAAGCATCCGCTCGCGCAGGAGATGCTGGCTTCAATTCGAGCGGCGGATATCGCCGCCTACAGGGATGAGCGCAAACAGGCAGGCAAGGCTGCAAGTACCCTCGCCAAGGAACTCGGCCTGATATCGGCAGTGTTCAAGATCGCGATTGCTGAATGGGGCATGGAAGACCTCATCAATCCGGTGGCCGGTGTTAAGAAGCCTCGACAGCCAAACGGGCGGGAGCGTCGCTTGTTCCCGGGCGAAGAAGAGTGGCTCTTGCGGGCGTTCGGTGAAATGGCGAGCGCCGGTGAAATCCCGAGGGCAGCCATCAATCCGTGGATACAACCTATCGTGATCGTGGCAGTCGAGACCGCGATGCGCCGAGGCGAGATTTTGAGCTTACGGTGGGAGAACATCGACCTTGCCAAGCGCGTTGCACATTTACCGATCACCAAGAACGGTACGAGCCGAGATGTGCCGTTGTCACTGCGCGCGGTACAGACCCTTCAAAGCCTGCCACGTTCAATCACAGGGAGCGTCTTTCCCATCTCAGCGAATGCCCTGAAGCTGGCGTTTAAGAGGGGCCTATGTCGTGCGCAGCGTTGGTATGCGCAGCACGAGCGGAACGCTGACCCCAAGATGTTCGCCAACCTCCGGTTCCACGATCTGAGGCACGAAGCAACTAGTCGCCTTGCAGGAGTCTTTGAAGCGCACGAACTGGCGAAGGTGACTGGGCACAGGGATTTAAAAATGTTGTTGTCGTACTACCACCCACGGGCGGAAGAATTGGCGCGAAAGCTTGGTTGACGCCGTTGGAGTGGAGTTGGCTCTGGGTTATGTGCCATCCCGCAGTGTGATGGAGAAAAATTCGCCAGCTTCTTGTATTTTAAAAAGAAGCGGTGCTAAGATGGCGGAAACGATCCGCAGCACGCTTATCGCTGCGCAAAGAAGTCGCCTCACCCCCCTTCATTACGACTTCGCTGCAACCTGCAGGAAGGGTACAAGCAATACCGGACGGTTCCACCAAAGGTTGCTTGTAGTGGTCAGCAGCCACGCTCAAATCTGTCTGCGCTTAAAGGTACAAGTTTCCCCAGTTCCAAGCTGGGGCCCCTTGTTTGCTGGCCGAGCAGTACATCGAATTCGTAGCACTCGGCTGGTTCCAGATACTGGACGACGCCATGAAGTGTATCAAAAAAACCGTTGCAAATCAACGGCTTACATGTAAAGAGCACAACGAACCCCTCCGCTACCTATCAGAAAGGATGGACGCAGTATTGCCCCAGTTACTGCAATCCTTGCCGCAATGGCTTACTTGGGTGGCAGGCCCCGTCAAGCCCGACGGCAAATTCGACAAACGCCCCAAGGGGCGAGACGGCGGCGGGCGAGATTGGCAGAAGCAGAGCCAATGGATGGCCTTTACCGAGGTGCAGGAGACTGCGAGTAGCCGAGGGCACTCGGGAATTGGAATAGTCCTTCCAGCGGCAACACCGGACGGCAAATACGTCGTAGCGCTGGACTTTGATGGCGTTGATCTGAAAGACGCTGGTAGCACGCGCCTAGAGGAAATTTGGGCTTTACATGACACCTTGGGCCGTCCATACATTGAGATATCGCCAAGCGGTAAGGGCCTCCGGATGTTCGTGTTGTCCCAGACTTTGCTTGCCCAGATCAGCAGTGCACACGTTCTTGGCGGTAAAGATGAGTTGTTCTGCGGAAGCCCCA
>Ga0194133_10000249_pt1 | contig 114567 bp, 91 predicted proteins | sample TA2KigOf40mmetaG_FD_155448 | JGI IMG/M metagenome (GOLD analysis project Ga0194133, IMG submission 155448) | Freshwater microbial communities from Lake Tanganyika, Tanzania - TA2015055 Kigoma Offshore 40m | ecosystem: Environmental > Aquatic > Freshwater > Lake | place: Tanzania: Lake...
CGGGGTAGGGAAGGGTGGGAAAGAACCGGGTGAGCGAATCAGTAAGGGCTAATTTTTTTTCTTGCACCAAGGTTAAGATGGCAATGGCCGTAAAGGGTTTGGTAGAGGAGGCAATATGCAAGGAACTGGAAGAGGTGAGCGGCTTTGTTCGGCCTGGATAATTCTCGTACCCTTGATAATGTTCAAATAAAATGGTGCCGCCCTTGGCTACCAAGATCCCCCCGCTGAAACCAAGTGAAGGGCGAAGCAGGGTGCTATCAAAATAATGCTGTAAGATCGCATTGTACCCCTTCTTTTTCTCCTCGCTGATGGCTAAGGGTTGTGGAGCCGTGTAGGGTTTAGCAGACGAATCGTCTTTTAAAAGCCCGCAGGAAAAACTAACACTCAGTAGTAAGAGTATTATTAAAAACTTGGTTACAAAAAGTTGATTTTTCAAGTGGTGCAAATATAGGGTTCCATGCATTTAAAAGTATATTTGAGGTATGCAACGCAGTCAGGTTACCAGCTACCCAAAAGATAAGATCAAGATCCTTTTTTTAGAGAATGTCAGCGATGCCGCGGTAAAGAAGTTTCGTTCTCATGGTTATACTCAAGTCGAGAAGATCAATCGCGCGCTCAATGAGTCTCAATTGATCGATGCGATCCGGGATGTTCATATTTTGGGAATTCGCTCTAAAACGACCATTACCGATTCGGTATTGGCGGCGGCCAAAAAACTTCAAGCCATTGGATGCTTTTGTATCGGGGTTAACCAGATCGATCTTCGAGCGGCTACACAGCGGGGCGTAGCGGTCTTTAATGCGCCTTACTCCAATACGCGTTCCGTCGCTGAACTGGTCATTGGCGCGTCGATCATGCTACTGCGGGGCATTCCCGAAAAAAACAATGCGGCGCATAAAGGCATCTGGCAAAAAGAGGCCAAGGGGAGTCGCGAAATGCGAGGAAAGACCATGGGAATTGTGGGCTACGGCAATATCGGAAGCCAAGTGAGTGTAATGGCCGAGTCTTTAGGCATGCGGGTTCTATTCTTTGATATTGAAAATAAATTGCCACTGGGTAATGCGAGCGCCTGTCGCTCCCTCAAAGAGTTGGTTTCGAAGTCTGATATTATCACCCTTCATGTTCCGGAAACAACGCTGACCCATCAGCTCATCAACAAACAAAGCTTGCGTCAATGCAAAAAAGGGGCCATTTTGATCAACTATGCAAGAGGGCAAGTAGTCGATCTGAAGGCCTTGGAGCAATCGCTGCAGTCGGGGCATATTGCCGGTGCCGCTATAGATGTGTATCCCTGGGAACCTGAGAAGAATGGCGACTTATTCAGCTGCCCGCTCCAAAATCTTCCCAATGTGCTTCTGACGCCCCATATTGGAGGCAGCACCGAGGAGGCACAGCAAAATATCGGAGAGGATGTGAGCGTAAAACTATTTCAGTATCTGGAGACCGGGTTTAGCGACGGCTCTCATACGATACCACCGATTTCATTGCCTTCACAAACGGGAGCCCATCGCATTTTACACATCCATAAAAATGTTCCGGGTGTACTGTCTGCAATCAATTCTGCACTCTCAAGTAATAATATAAATATAATTGGTCAATACTTGAAAACCAACGATTTAATAGGGTACGTAATATTGGATATCGATCATAAAATATCAGCCAAGGCGCTGAGCATATTACGGGATGTGCCCGGGTCTATCAGGGTTCGTATGCTCTACTAGATTCTTTCTTCCTATAATTTATATTATGTTAAGTGGAGTATTGTAAAGAAAAGCCACCCACTATCGGATGGCTTTAAAATCTAGTTTTTAATGGAGTCGTACCGATCGTTCCACTTCTTCTCTTCTGCGGCCCACTTGGCTTGTTCGGTCGGATTCTTGGCCTTGCCTGCCATGGCCTTTTTGAATGCAAAGATATCAGCGAGATAACTGGCCGCCTTTTTATATTGTTGCTTATCGCGGGTATCTAACTCGCCTTTTGACGCTAAAATAGCTACAGCGGCTTCATAAGGCTCTCTAGCCCCTTCTAAGGTTTCCCCATATTGTTTGTCCAGGGCATCTCTTTTTGCAATATCTTCTTTAGAGGCCATTGTTCCGGGTTTAGTTCTGGCCTTCATGTCTTGGGCATGCTGGTCTCTCTGTTCGCTCACCACCGCTGCCTTATTAATAAAATGATCGCCGATATACAAATACGGGATCTCGTAACCCGCTCTGGCCTTGGCAGCCCGCGTAAAGGCATTTATCATTTTCTTTTCCAGATCGGCATAATTCGCAGGCAAAACGGCCTCTTGTTCTCTTGGATCAAGGGTGTCGTAAAGAATTTCACCCAGTACCTGATTGGCCTTGAAATTATCCGGATCGGTGGCCAAGAGTTCATCGATGGCTTTTAGCTTTTCTTCGAAGCTATTGGCCAGCCCTACGGCAAAATCTACTTTATCGTAATCGAAATAATCGCTGCTCGGAAAAACCTCTTTTCCGAGGGCCTTGTATCGTTCAAAGGCCTCCATGTCTTTTTTGCCAAAAGAATAGGTGATCAAATAACGATATACGCCCTCAAATCCTTCCCCTCCCACTTTGGCATTGGCCAATTTTTGATAATAGTTCAATGCGTCTTCCTTGAACCCTCCTGCCTCGGCGGTAATTCCGGCCAAGATCAAGACGTTCGTATCAAGGGGCGATGTCAGTAGTTTTAATTTGATAAGGATATCAGAATAATTGATGGCCTTCTTGAGTTTAGTAAGGGCATCATTCCAATTCTTCTTACTGTAGTCATTGTAACCCGCTGTATAAAAATTGGAGTAAAGGTTAACGGCTCCATTTTGGTACATGGACTCGCTTAACAGGGCCATACTCGGATCCATTTCTTTGAATTTGGAAAAGGCCGCATCGGCATCCCCGATCAACTGATCGGCTTCGGGCGTTCCTTTCTTAGCATCCGTATTGGCGAGTGTCGAATAAATGGTTGATTTTAAGATAAAGGCTTCGGGCTTGGCAGTATACTTCGTATTCCCAAACGCTTTATCTATGTCGGTTTTTGCTTTATCGATCTGGTTGAGCATCACCAGCGTCTTTACAGGATCGTAATTCTGCGCCATCGCGGTGATCGCAGCAAAAAGGGCAGCAAGCGATAAAATATAGGTTTTCATGTTTCTGGGTTGATATTTGTACTAGTTAAGTTACTCTTTTTTTTACTCGTCCTATTCGGGCGTTTGATCGGCGCCTTCTTGCAACGTAGCATCTCCACCGTCCGTTGATGGGGGGACCTCTTCTACGGATTCTTCGGGCTGTTGATCGTCCAAGTTGGTGATGGCAGCAATATCATCTCCCTCATCGATCTTGATCAGCTTTACGCCTTGGGTAGCCCTGCCTTGTTCACTGATACCGCTAACAGGCATGCGGATGGTAACCCCACTCTTACACGTGATCATGATATCTTCGGAAGGTGCCACATCGAGTATGCCAACGAGTGATCCGGTCTTTTCGGTCACATTGATCGTCTTGACGCCCTTGCCACCCCTGTTGGTAAAGCGATATTCATCAACAGCAGTACGTTTGCCATACCCCTTTTCGCTAACCACTAACACGGTGCGTTCAATTTCTGCGCCCGGATGGACACAGATCATTCCCACCACTTCGTCATCCTGCTCATCTACTTCGATACCTGCTACCCCTATGGCACCCCTACCGGTGGCGCGAACTTTTTCTTCGGAGAAACGAATGGCCCTTCCACTTTTTACGGCCATCATGATCTCGCTATTACCGTTGGTTAACCGAGCCATTAGTAATTCATCTCCTTCGACGATCGTTATTGCGTTGACGCCGGTTTGACGAGGGCGACTAAAATCTTCGAGCGCGGTCTTTTTGATAATACCTTTTTTAGTACAAAGCACAATATTGTGTGCATTCACGAAGTTCTCGTCCTTCAGGTCCTTTACATCAAGAATAGCGCGAACCTTATCGTCGGGTGGAAGCTGCATCAAATTCTGAATGGCCCTTCCTTTTGAGGTTTTCTCTCCTTCGGGGATCTCATATACATTGAGCCAGTACACCCTACCCTTTTCGGTAAAGAAAAGCATGGTATGATGGGTTGAGGCTACGAACAAGTGCTCGATATAATCCTCGTCCCTGGTCTTACCACCGATAACACCACGTCCCCCGCGGCGTTGAGAGCGGTACTCATCGGCAGGAGTTCTTTTAATATAGCCCAAATGAGAGATCGTGATCACGACGTCCTCTTCTTTGATAAGGTCTTTGATCTTTACCTCATCGTCCAAGTAAGTGATCTCCGTTTTTCTGGCATCACCGTATTTTGTCTTGATCTCTATCAATTCATTTTTAATGACCTCAAAACGCTTTGACTCATTGGCCAATAAATCTTGCAGCGAGGCGATCAGGGTCATTAACTCATCGTACTCTTCTCGGATCTTGTCACGCTCCATACCGGTGAGGCGCTGCAGACGGAGTTCCAAAATAGCTTTGGCCTGTACCTCGTCGAGCCCCCAACCAGCATTGATCAAATTGTCCTTGGCTTGTTCGGGATTAACGGATTGACGGATCAGGGCGATCACCTCATCAAGATGATCCAGCGCGATCAGATAACCCTTGAGAATATGAGCTCTCTTTTGTGCTTCTTTTAATTCGAACTGGGTTCTGCGCACGACCACTTCGTGTCGAAATTCAACGAACTCTTGTACCAGTTGCTTGAGCGAAAGAGTACGGGGGCGTCCTTTTACAATGGCCACATTATTGATCCCGTACGATGTTTGAAGATCGGTATGCTTAAAGAGTTGATTGATGATCACATTGGCAATAGCATCTTTTCTGATGTCTATTACAATACGCGTCCCCTCTTTTTGATTCGATTCATTATTTACGTGGGTAATCCCCTCAATGGTCTTCTCGTTGACCAACTCTCCAATACGATTGGTGAGGGCATCTCGGTTAACCTGATAGGGGACCTCAGTTATGATAAGTTGCTCACGCCCGCCCGCTTTGGTCTCGACATTTACTTTGCCTCGTACCACTACCCTGCCTCTCCCAAAATGCATGGCAGCCTTAACCCCTTCCATACCGTATATAATTCCACCGGTAGGAAAATCGGGGGCTTTAATATGCTGCATTAACTCATCGATAGTGATCTCCCGATTATCGATATAGGCTACACAACCGTCGATCACCTCGCTCAGATTATGGGGCATCATATTGGTGGCCATTCCCACCGCAATTCCGCTAGAACCATTGATCAGTAACTGAGGAATACGGGTAGGTAAAACAGAGGGTTCTGTTTCGGAGTCGTCGAAATTAAGTTGAAAGTCTACGGTTTCTTTTTCGATATCATCGAGCATATGCTCGGAGAGCTTTTGAAGACGAGCCTCTGTGTAACGCATGGCAGCTGGGCCGTCCCCATCCTGGTTTCCGAAATTTCCTTGACCATCGACCAAGGTGTAGCGCATACTCCATTCCTGGGCCATACGCACCATGGCATCATAGACCGAGGAATCGCCGTGGGGGTGATATTTACCCAAGACCTCTCCCACAATACGAGCCGACTTTTTATAGGCTTTATTATGATTGAGTCCTAATTCGTTCATCGCAAACAGCACCCTGCGGTGCACGGGCTTCAAGCCATCTCGCACGTCAGGAAGGGCTCTTCCGACAATGACCGACATGGAGTAGTCGATGTATGCGGTCTTCATTTGTTCTTCGATCTGCACAGGAGTGACCCTGTTAAAATCGTTCGTTGCTAGCGGGTTCAGCTGTTCGTCCATGTTCGTAAAACCCCCATTTTTAGGGGTCTGCAAATCTAATTTTTTTAGGGCTGATTTCCTTGTAAAACGGTGCTTTTTTGGCTGTATTTTATCCACCCTTGTTAATTAAAAAAAAGGGGATATTTGCCCTATGAAAACCATCCTTTTATTTGGGGCCGGAAAGTCCGCTTCGGTGCTGATCACCTACCTGCTTCGCCAAGCCCCTCTACAGGGTTTTCAACTGAAAGTCGTTGATAGTGATCTGTCGCTTGCTCAATCCAAATTAAACGGATCTCCCCACGGGACCGCCCTGGGTTTCGACAGTACCCATAGCCAGTTACGTATGGCAGAAATTGAGCAAGCCGATCTGGTTATTTCTCTACTGCCCCCAGCCTTGCACCAGCTTGTTGCCATGGATTGCTTGCAATTGCACAAGAACCTGCTGACGGCTTCGTATGTGAGTGAAGAGCTGAAAAAACTTGATACTGAATTAAAATCAAACGATCTTCTCTTTTTATGCGAGATGGGACTTGACCCCGGTATCGATCATATGAGCGCCATGGCCCTATTTGCCTCCATTCATCAGCAAGGAGGTACCATTCATTCTTTTGTATCTCATTGTGGCGGTCTGGTATCGTCAAGCTCCGATAATAACCCCTGGCATTATAAGATCAGTTGGAATCCTCGTAATGTGGTAACGGCCGGGCAAGCGGGTGCTCAGTTTTTATTGAATGGCAAAAAGGTAGCGCTTTTAGGAGAGGAAGTATTCGCACAAGAAAATGCAGTCGCTGTAGACAAGGTGGGAACCTATGGTTGGTACCCCAACCGCGATTCGCTATCTTATTTGTCTCTTTATGAGCTGAAGAACCTGAACACCTTTATACGAACCACGCTTCGCCATCCTGATTTTATTAAGGGCTGGAATAAACTCATTCGTCTTTCCCTTACAAAGGATACCCCCGCTTATCAATTGCGAGAAGCGACCTTGGGAAAGGGCTTTGCTCATCATTTTGAAAGACACCATCTACAAGATCTTGTATCACGCTACAGAAAAGAAGACCCCATTTTTGATCAGCAACTGCATTTTTTGGGAGTGGATGGCGATACCACCCCCTTGTCCGGCGATCAGTTTACCCCGGCTCAATTATTGCAAGAGTCGCTGGAAAGAAAATTAGTATTAGAAAAAGGCGATCGCGATATGATCATCATGCTACACGAGATCGGATATACCGTATTGGGGCAACGTAGAAAATTGAATAGCCAGCTTGTAGTCGAAGGAGAAAACAGCATCCGTACAGCCATGGCGAAAACAGTAGGTCTTCCCTTAGCGATGGCGGCCATTTTGGTGCTGCAAAACAAGATCAGCTTACGTGGCGTACAAATTCCAACACATAAGGAGATCTATGAACCTGTTTTGGCGGAATTGGAAAAAGAAGGGATCGTTTTTACCGAATCGGATGGCCCCGCTACAAATTAGTGACCGGCCAGCTCCATTACGAGTTGCCATTCTTTTTCGGTAACGGGTTGTACCGACAATCGTGCCAGTCTGATCAAGGCCATATTGGAAAGACGTTTATCTGCTTTGATCTGGGCCAGTGAAACTGGGTTTTTTAAGGTCAGAACGGGCTTTATATCTACCGATACCCAGGCCGCTTCAGGGGTAGTAGGATCCTGATAGGCCTCTTTTACGATCTCGGCAATACCAACGATCTCTACGCCCTCATTGGAATGATAAAAGAAGGCCCTGTCGCCTTTTTTCATAGCCCGTAAATTGTTCCGGGCAGCATAGTTTCGTACCCCATCCCAAAAGGTTCTCTTATCCTTGAGCAGTTGTTCCCAAGAATATTTAAAGGGTTCGGATTTCATTAACCAATAGGCCATACGAGTATTATTACCATCCCGTTGCCAATACATCGGCAAGATGCAGGGTTGTCAGGGGATATCCCTTTTGATTGATATACCCTTGCTGATGCATCAGACAAGAAAGATCAGTAGAGATAATATAGCGAGCCCCTGTGGCAAGTGCATTCTCCACTTTTTGCTCCCCCATGGCCACGGAAATATTATCATATTTAACAGCGAAGGTGCCACCAAATCCACAGCAGGTTTCGGCATCGGCCATCTCTACAACGGATAAGCCCTTTACCTTCGACAATAGCTGCCGGGGCTCTTGCCGAATCTTGCATTCGCGCAGCGCAGCGCAGGAATCGTGGTAGGTGGCTGTTGCGTTAAGCTGTGCACCGAATTCATCCTTCTTAAGAACGTTGACCAAAAAAGCTGAAAACTCATATGTACGTTGCCTTAGATCTTGCACCTCGTGATGTAAGGATGAATTATCAAAAAGGCGACTGTAATAATTCTTGACAAAACCGGCACAGCTGGCACTAGGGGCTACGATAGGGTCCGTTCCCTGAAAGTCCTTGATGAATTTCTGACAAACCGATTTTGATTCCTCCCAAAAACCTGCATTGAAAGCCGCTTGGCCACAGCAGGTCTGCTTTGTATTATACGAAACGGTACAGCCTGCCTTTTCTAACACCCTGATCATGTTGAAAGCAGTATCAGGGAACAGCTGATCTACAAAACAAGGTATAAAAAGCTGTACGTTCAACGGTGAAACGGTTAATTGGCGGATTGGTACACTCCTAAACGAGCCAGGTATTTCTCGGCATCGTATGACTGCTGGCTGCGAGGATATTTCTCGCGGATCTCTTCATAAAGAGCGATCGCCTCTTTGCTGTCTTGCATAACCTGATCGGCAAAGTAAGCCGCCAGAAAAAGGTAATCGGGCGAATTGACCTCGTCTTTTTCAAAGTGACGGGCCGCTTTTTTATAGGCGTCAAGTGCCTCCTTATTTTTTCCGCTGTCCCCATAGGCATCACCCAATAGCTTATAGGCCCGTGCTTGAACACCCTTAGAAGAGGTGCTGAACTTGCTTAAAAATTCAATAGCCTTGGCCGTGGAGTCCATTTTTAAATAACAACTTCCGGCGTAAAAACAGGCCAGGTTAGCAGCCTTGGTTCCACTATGACGATTGATGATACCTAAAAATCCAAGATTTTGGCCGTCGCCGTTCAACGCCAGACGGACGGAATCATTTCTGAAATATTCTTCGGCCCGAAACATAGCTACGGTCGCTTTCTCTTCGCGAGGCTCTACAAAGAGCGGAATGTATAAAGTAAAGTAGAAGAGAACTCCTAAAAGAATCAGTAGCACCGCCGATCCAACAAGGGCCAGCTTCTTACCATTGGCGGCGATGAACCCACCTGCCGAACCGGAAGTTGACTGCTTAGAAGAGGGACTTGTTTGATTTTTCTTTTCTGACATATCGTTTGAATTTAGGCTATCAATATCAATCTGTAATAAAAGGATAATTAGGGTCCACATAAACGTCTTTGAGCACTTCGTCCTCTGCAGGCCAGGGGCTTTCTTCGGCAAAGGTTACGGATGCGGCTACCATGGTATCTACACGTTGGTTTATACTCTCGATCTCGGACGCTGTGGCGAAATTGTTTTCGTATATCGTCTGTAGCACTTGATGGATGGGATCTTTACCACGATAATCATCTACCTCTTCTTTACTGCGATATTTTTGGGGGTCACTAATGGAGTGCCCCTTGTAACGGTAGGTTTTTATTTCGATCAAGGTAGGCCCCCCTTTTTCGCGTGCCCGGTTAACGGCCCGGCTGATGCCGTTATGTACGGCTTCGGCACTCATACCATCGATCGTATCGGCAGGCATTTCGTAGGCATCGGCCAATTTATAAATGTCGACCACATTAGAAGTACGCTGAATGGACGTACCCATGGCATAATTGTTATTCTCGCAAATAAAGACGACCGGCAGTTTCCAAAGCATGGCCAGGTTAAAGGTCTCATGCAGCATTCCCTGACGGGCGGCTCCATCACCAAAAAAGGTCAGGACCACGTTTTCGCTATTCCGATATTGCTCGGCAAAGGCCAGTCCGGCTCCGGTACCGATCTGGGCACCCACAATACCATGACCACCGTAAAAATTATTTTCCTTGCTGAAAAAGTGCATGCTGCCCCCCTTACCCTTGGCACAACCTGTAGCCTTACCATACAGCTCGGCCATACAACTATTGACCGTTACCCCCTTGGCGATGGCCAATCCATGGTCACGGTAGGCGGTGATAAAGAGGTCCTCGGGACGGGTGGCGGTCATGCAACCGGCGGCAATGGCTTCTTGTCCTACATAGGCATGGAAAAAGCCACGGATCTTACCCTCCATTTTGTACTTCTCCTCCGCCATTAGCTCAAACTGGCGGATCAGCTGCATTAATTCGTACCAGTACAGATAGGTTTCTTTCGAAAATTTCGCTGTCAAGGGTATCAATTTTGAGTCGCAAAAATAAGGGAAAGAGCCCATATTAGGTAAATTGCGCTCCAGCATGTTCCGGTTACAGAAAATCAGCCTTCTACAGTTTAAAAACTACACAAAATTCAGCGTCAATTTTGACCAGCCCATCGTGGGCATATGTGGGGCCAACGGAGTGGGTAAAACCTCTCTACTCGATGCGATCCACTACCTGGGGTTTACCAAAAGCTACTTTCTGCGAAACGATCAGCAACTGGTCCGTACCGGGAGCGAGGGCTTTCGGATAGAGGGCGAAATGAAAAAAGGGCAAGAGACCACGACCCTCACCTGCATCTTGCGAGAAACAGGAAAAAAAGAATTTTTAATGGATGGGGTGGCGTACGAAAAGATGTCTTTGCACATTGGCAAATTCCCGGTAGTGGTGATCGCGCCGGACGATGTAGTTCTCATTACCGGAGAAAGTAAGGAGCGAAGAAGTTTTATCGATCAACTTCTGTCGCAACTAAACCCCGCGTATTTGCAGTCGTTGATCCAGTACAATCGGCTCTTACAGCAGCGTAATGCCTTTCTCAAAGAAATGGCGGTTTCGCCTCGACGTGACCTCTCTTTATTGGAGGTTTATGACGATCAACTTGCATTGCAGGGGCAGTCAATTTTTGATATTCGAACAAAATTTTTACAAGAGTATATACCCCTGGTGGAGTCGGAATATACAACCATAGCGGCCCCACACGATAAGCAAGAAGCAGAGGCGGTTTCGATCGCGTATCAAAGTAATTTGCAGCAAAGCAGCATGCTGAACTTACTTAGGCAAACCCGAGCGGTCGATATCGCCGCCCAACGAACTACCCGGGGTATTCACCGCGATGAATTACTCTTTACCCTGTTAGAGCAACCCTTTAGACTGGTTGCCTCTCAGGGGCAACGAAAAAGTCTCTTATTCGCTCTCAAATTAGCGGCCATGCAGTTGTTAAGAGAGCATAACGGCTTCGCTCCCCTATTACTACTCGATGATGTTTTTGAAAAACTGGACGATAGACGAATTGAGAATTTATTAAAGAGGGTCTGTGAACGGACTGCAAGTCAGATATTTATTACGGACACCAGTGCGCAGCGCTTAGAGAAGCAATTGAGTACCCTTGGCTTACCTTTTCAGCTGGTCACACTATAAAGGATCCGTATCTTTACCAAATGGGACTTTACTCAATGGGCGAAGCACTTCAGGCGTTTTTGAACGAGAGCCGTATCAAGGGCGATGTACAGGCCTTTCAGATAAAAGAAGCTTGGGAATCGATCATGGGAAAGACCGTTGCCCGTTACACCGATACCATCAAGATCTTTGGAGACCGCCTTATCGTATCTACATCGGTCGGCCCGTTAAAAAATGAACTTCGCTTTCAAAAAGAATCGATCATTAAAAGAGTAAATGAGGCCATGGGAGCCGAGATCGTAAAAGAAGTTATCATTCAATAACGCGTTCCCGTACGTAATAACTCTCCGTGGGCGGACTACAGTAATATCAAAGCGAATACTGCATAATTGATGATATCCTGGTAATTGGCATCGATACCCTCACTGATAAGGGTCTTGCCATTATTATCGAGTATTTGACGAATACGTTGCAGCTTCATCAAGATCAGATCGACAAAACTTTCCTGACTCATGCTGCGCCAAGCCTCGCCATAATCGTGATTCTTATCTTGCATCAGCGTCTTGGTCTTTTGGATCTCTTGATCATAGAGCTGTTCAAGTAAGGGTAAGGGCAGGTCTTGCTCCTCATTCTCGAGCAACTGCAATTGCAATAATCCGATCACGGCATAGTTGATGATCCCTTTAAATTCCGCTGCGACCCCCTCTTCGATCTTCTGCTTGCCTTTTTGTTGAATCGTTCGTACACGTTGCGCCTTGATGAAAATTTGGTCGACGATCGAGATGGTGCGCAGAACACGCCAGGCCGTACCATAGTCAGTCGCTTTTTTCAAAAAGATATCCTTACACGCCTGTATTGTTTTGTCGTATTGCTGAGATGTTGTAACCATATCGAAAACTGCTTTCTTACCTTTGCCCCAAAAGTAACAAACGGAATTGAATGTTTACGCTTCGCAATAAGGAACGTACTCTCTGTGTTGATAAGCCCTTGGTGATGGGGATCCTCAATAGCACCCCCGATTCTTTTTACAAGGGCAGTCGATTTATGCAAACCGAACAGCTGGTGCGACAAGCAGCGCATATGCTGGAACAAGGCGCCGCTTTGTTGGATATTGGGGGGCAAAGTACACGTCCAGGAAGCGATCGGGTATCGGCCGAAGAAGAATGGGATCGCATCAAAAATGCTATCCACGAACTGACCAGGCGATTTCCCCAAGCCTTCCTCTCTGTGGACACGTATCATGGCGAGGTAGCCCGCAGAGCCCTGGAGGCAGGTGTTTTTATGATTAATGACATTTCTGCGGGAGAAATGGACCCCTCCATGATCGGTATCGTAGCGGCTGGCCAAGCACCCTTTGTTATTATGCATATGCGTGGTAACCCCACTACAATGCAAGAAAATACCCAGTACCAGCAGGTTACCAACGAGGTAGTACATTATTTACAATCCCGGGTGGCACATTGTGTACAAGCCGGGATTTCGGACATTGTGATTGATCCGGGTATCGGATTTTCCAAAACGATTGATCAAAATTTTCAGCTTCTATCCGAGCTGGAACAATTCTCTGTTATAAAGCGACCCTTATTGCTAGGGGTTTCCAGAAAATCATTTATTTACAAAACGCTGGATATTACTCCGGAGGAGGCTTTGAATGGAAGCACCTTTATGCATGCCATCGGACTGCATAAAGGTGCTCTCCTATTACGCGTTCATGATGTAAAAGAAGCCGTTGAAGCCGTACGGCTCCATGAGAAATTACACTAAACGGCTAACAACTGAGCCCTGCGAAAATAACTCGTTATGGCATTTTAGGCGCAGCGGGAGCAGTGGGCATTACTTCCAAGACAACGAAATCAAATACGAGATGGTCATAAGGTTTGATGGGAGCGCCGGGAGGTGGTGTAGCTCCATATCCAAGCGTCGACGGTATATAGATCTTTGCCGTAGCACCCTTTCTTAAAAAAGGCATTGCCTCATCCATTCCCTTAATCATTTGGCCTATGCCAACAGTAAAGCCCAATGGGGTAACATGTTTAAAAGTGGTATCCGTATTACTGTCAAATACCTTGCCGTCCAATGTAGTACCGGTATAGTTAATCGTAACGTAGTTGCCGGCTTGGATCAATTCGCCGGTGCCAGGGTTTTGTATCTTCAAAAAGGCACCTGCGGGTGTGCGTTGCAACCCGGTTTCTTTTTTGTTGACCAGGGCTGCGAACTCTCTGATCTCACGGACCCCATAAGATGCGATTTCCTTTTGTTCGTCTTTGTTTTTAAGGGTATCATTTGCCAGAATTCCCAAGACTTTGAACTGAGTAATAATCCGATCTCCATTTTTGAATTCGGGCGGAAGTGTACCGGCGGGCATTCTCTTTATGAACGTATCCATCATTTGCGTGGCCATTACGGAATCTCCAATATGCACTGACTTCCATAGCTCAGAGATATCATAAGGCTGAGGTTGGCCGCCGATCAGGATGTAAAGCGGAATTTTATTATCTGTAGAGAAAACGATACTGTCATTGATCTTTTGAGTAAGATGCAATTTGAGGTACTGGCCGTCAGCAGCAGTTACATTACTCTTCCCTTTTCCAGGGTATAATTTGTAAGGCATTCCCCCTGCTGTTTTTTGAAATTCAACTTCATTGCAGGAAGCAAAAGAGAAAGCCAAAGCCAACAAAAGACAGATTGAAAATAAGCGTTGCATATGTTTGTTTTAACGTTTGAGTGATGGTTGAAGAGGCAAAACGGACTTAAAAGTGGCTACCGTGTCGGATAAAGATTGACCACTTCTTCCACCGGCAGCATTATAATGCCCTCCCCCTTCGAAATAAGTACGGGCAAAGGTATTGCAATCGAACTGTCCTTTACTTCGGAAACTCCATTTTCTTTCTTCGTCCCGGTCGATCACAATGGCGGTAAAGCGAATGCCTTGTATGGAATGGGGGTAATTGACCAACCCTTCGGTGTCTCCCGTGCGGATATTGAATTGCACCAGGTCCGATTTGGGGATAGCGATCAATGCCGTATTGTATTCGTAGAAGATCTCCAGCCGATTCAAGAGCACATGTCCGATAAAGCGAAGCCTGTTCTCTAAAAAATTATCATAGAGCCCCTCGTGGACCCTTCCATGATCGAGCCCTCTTTTTTTAAGGTCTGCCACCAAGGTATGTACACCGGCATGGGTAGAAGAAAAACGAAAAGAGCCCGTATCGCCCACCACCCCGGCGTAGATACAAGAAGCCATGGCCTGGTCGATCAAATCGGCATCACCAGCACCGACTATGAAATCGTAGATCATCTCACAGGTGGAACTCTTGTTTGTATCACTTACCCCAAAGTCAAAAGAGGCCTCATCAGGCTCTTGGTGATGATCGATGAGCACTTTTGTGCAGGCCAACGATGCTAAAGGGCTGGTCATCGATTTGGTGCGATAAAAAATATTGAAATCGAGACAGAAAAGCATATCGGCCTCCGACAGCAACTGGTTGGCCTTTGGCTGCTGTTGCTCGTAGTTGATGACCTCAGCGGTGCCAGGCATCCAATTCACAAAATCGGCCCAATTGGTGGGAGAAATAACCGTTACGTGGTGCCCTCTCTTACGCAAATAATGCCCCAGTGCCAACGAAGAGCCCATTGCATCGGCATCGGGCTTTTGGTGAGTGGTAATAACCAGTTTTTTAGGCTGATGCAGGAGCGGATAGAGTTCTACAATAGGTTTCATACTGCCAGTAGCGAAGGTATGGAATAAAGACCGTAACTTCGCGGCGCAAAACCATCATTACTATGAGCAATAGAACCTTTACCATGATCAAGCCCGACGCGTTCCGCAACGGACACAGCGGCGCTATTTTAGACCGTATTATCAAAGAGGGATTCAAGATCAAGGCCTTGAAAATGATCAAACTTTCTGCAGAGAAAGCCGGTGAATTTTATGCCGTTCATAAAGAAAGGCCTTTCTATCAAGAATTGGTAAGCTTCATGAGTAGTGGTCCGATCATTGCCGCTATCCTTGAAAAAGAAAATGCGGTAGAAAGTTTTCGCACCCTTATTGGGGCTACTAACCCCGCGCAGGCGGCCGAGGGCACTATTCGTAAACTATTCGCTACCTCGGTTGGAGAAAATGCGGTTCATGGCAGTGACAGCAACGATAATGCAGCCATCGAGGGAGCTTTCTTTTTTGCTGGATTGGAACAGTATTGAACGGACTAAAACGACCCTTCGCCACTAGCTTAATACCGCAAGGAAATAGGCAGGATCTTCTGTTGTCCCGCCACCACTGTAAAAGAGGACTTGGAGAATGCCGGTGGGCCCATCAAGCCCATGACATTATTTGAAAACCCATAACCTTCTTTTGGAAGACCGATAAAGGTCGTGTTCATTTTTTCATCCCCATTCTCATCATGCAATACAGCGATCGCATATCGGCCAGGTGGTACGGACTCTACTACTTGCATGGCAGTACCGTTCTTTATCGGTAAAGCCATTCGATAATATGCCTTGGCGGGTTGATCGGGGTACCCCTCACCTTCTCTAAAAAGACTGCAGAGGATACGACCTTTACTATTTCGGATCCCGTTGATGGTAACTTGAATTTTTCCATTGATCGCTCTGGGCTGAGCCATGCCAAGGAACTGAAGAAGAAAAAAAGAAAGTATGAATAGTACTTTTTTCATGATCAGTTTTCTACGACGGCTTCTGTGCCGTAAAGTTGATGTTTATATTTTAAAGAAGGAGAACTGATCAACGGCCCTAATCCTAATTGGTCCCACTTTTTGTCAACTGCTGTTATGGTAGCATCATCGGCTACGATTATATTGGGCCAATCGCGTTGAAAATTATCCAGCTCCTTTGTTTTTCTGGTTCCATCGAGTCCGAGGCAACCGGTTGAAGGCGACTCATCGTATCGATACAGGATATGGTCTCTTTTGGGATCCAGGTTATTGCAAAAACGCCAAAGCGCTGTAGGCAGGTCGCATGGATCGACCGTATGCTCTACGTATAAGATCATTTTAATTCCCCTGATTGACTGTTGTGTTGCGAGGGAGGTGTGTAGTGCCCTGATATGACCCGGTCTCTCTTTTTTAACGGAAATGATAAGACAAGGAATATCTTTTTCGATCAGCGAAGCATTGACTGCCTTGATTTCCGGATAGGCGGTGGTCAATGCCTTGACGATCTGTTGGGCATGTAGTGGTCCATTCGCGATTGCGAATTCGTCTTCGATCTCTTCGGGAAACTTAGCCGTTCCGTCAATACACATTTTACCACCAAAGCCGAGTTTACTACAACTGTGATCAAGAACGTCCATGGGTCCAGTCGAAAAAACAATATCCGTTACCGGGTTGAGATGTTTAAAGACATAACGAGTCAGCGCCTCATAATCTTGTATTCGTACCCCTTGATCGGCCAGTACCAAGATCTTATTGAACATCATCTGCCCGGCTCCCCACATGGCATTCATTACTTTTTGGCCTTGACCTGCATACTCTTTATGAATCTGAGCAATAACCAAATTGTGGAAAACGCCTTCGACCGGCATATCCATGTCCAGTATCTCCGGGATCATCGTCATCTTGATCGGCGCCAGAAAAATACGCTCTGTTGCTTTGCCAAGCCAGGCATCTTCTTGCGGTGGTATCCCCACGATGGTGGCAGGATAAACTGCATTTTTGCGATGTGTAATAGCCGTTATGTGAAAACGGGGATACCAATCGGGTAAGGAATAATAACCAGTATGATCACCAAAAGGGCCTTCCCAGATCAACTCGTCCGAAGGATCTACATAGCCCTCTATAATAAAATCGGCATCGGCAGGCACTTCGATGGAGGGTTGTGAGATGCACTTGACCAACTCCACTTTCTTTTTTCGCAAAAACCCGGCTAACATATACTCATCGACATTCTCGGGTAAGGGTGCCGTGGCACTATACGCATAGACAGGATCTCCCCCCAAGGCCACGGCCACGGGCATTTTTTCTCCTCTTTTTTTATACTCGGCAAAATGCTTGGCGCTTACTTTATGTTTATGCCAATGCATGCCGGTTAATGTAGGACCAAAAATCTGCATTCGGTACATGCCCACATTTCGACTTTGAGTATTGGGATCTTTTGTATGAATCACAGGGAGCGTAACAAAGGGGCCCCCATCTTTTGGCCAACAAGTAATGACCGGGATCTTTGTCATATCGGGCTTATCCATGACCACTTCTTGACATGCTCCCCTTCCCTTTTTGACGGCAGGCATCCAGCTGGCAAAAGCACCGATCTTGGGTAACAATTTTAGTTTGTCCAGCATAGATTCCTTGGGCGCGGATAATAACTTGAACAACCCTTCGATCTCGCGAGCGGTCTCATCGAGGTCGTTTACACCCAAAGCAAGACACATTCTTCGCTCACTTCCATAGGCGTTCATCAAAACCGGAAAATCGTACCCTGTATTCTCAAACAGAAGGGCCCTACCTCCTCCCCCTGATTTACTGATCCGATCGGTGATCTCGGCGATCTCTAGATGAGGGTCAACAAAGGTTTTGATCCTAATTAATTCATTGGCCTTTTCGAGGGCGTCGATAAAGGCTTGCTGATCTTTCCAGGCCATAAAATTGAATTAACTGAATAACAAGAAGAGGTATTAAAAGTTTAGATCCACTCCTAGTCCGGCATTGGACGAAACAATTACCCGTCCATTATCGAACTCAATTCCGGTGGCCAAATCTTCGTCCAATAAAAGAGGGCCATCCAGATCGGCATAATCCACAAAAGGAAGTAAATGAGCCAAGGCTGCTGTTCCAACCGAAGATTCATTCATGGAGCCCAACATGATCTTTAGCTTTAAATCCTTCGCCTTTTCTATCATTTGCCGAGCGGGTGTAAGTCCGCTGCATTTGGTCAGTTTGATATTGATCCCATGAAAAAGATCCGCACAGCGCGGCACATCGGATAAGCCTACGCAACTCTCATCGGCGATCAAGGGCAATGGAGATCGCTTATACAAAATGCTCATGCCTTCCCAATCTTCTTTTGCCAACGGCTGTTCAACCAGTTCTACGCCAAGTTCTTCGAGAGCCGGTAATAATTGAAGTGCGGTTTCTAGCGACCAAGCCGCATTGGCATCGACCCGTAGCGTTGACTGGGTATTGGCGCGTATTGCCTTGAGCCTCGTTAGATCATCGACTGTCCCTACTTTGATCTTGTAGATCGGCCAGGGTTTGGCAAGCATCTTTTCGAGCATTTTTTCCTGGCTGTCAATTCCGATCGTATAATCGGTCAAGGGAGCTGTACCGGTTGGACCGTTGAATAATTTTTGCAGCGAGACCCCTCGCATTTTACCAAACAAATCCCATCCCGCCATATCAAGTGCACAAACCAAGAAGGGATTCTGCGGAAAAAGATGATGTAAATAATGCCAATAACGCTCGGGGTCTGTAAAGGCAAATTTTTCGACCGCCATTCGCTTTTGTTCCAGGTCGGCGATCATTTGCTCTACAGAAATATTATAATAAGTAATGGCTGGTGCTTCTCCATATCCTGTCCACTTACCCAAGCGTAAGGAAACCAGTAAAGTGGGTTGGTGCGTCTTAGTGCCTTTTGAGATCGTAAAGGGATCCCTGAATTTCAATTGGTGAGCGCTGTAGCGAAGCAGCATGTAAAATTTTATGCAAAGATAAAGTAACTGCTTGTTCAAGCCCGCCCAGCTGCCACGATCATTTCTCTGAGCGTATCATTAAATTCTGTATGGTCGATCAGCGACTCAAGATCAATATGCATTCTATATTGCCAGTAGTGTTTGGGGTTGGCCGGATCATTGATTCGTTCTTCCCTAGGGTCTTGTCTGCGAATCGTCTCACTGATCCCCAAGAGGTCTTGCATTTGGAAAATGCTCCACATGGCTGGTGACTGTAAATGCTGCTGTATAATGGCGCGGTTAATCCAGGCCTCACAGAAGTAGGGCGCCTCGCCCCAATGTTGCAATTCTCGGTTGTAAAAAACAGTGGTTCGCTCCCTGTTCTCTTCCCACCACCCCCTGATGGTGCTCATGTCGTGCGTGGAGGGAGTAACCACCGATAAATACGGAGCCTCTGCCGGATTAAAGAACATTTTTTGGGGATCTTTTGGCATACGCTGTATCTCCAAGCTCAAAATTCCATTCTGCTTCATGACATCCGGTACGCAATGCGGCACCATTCCCAGATCCTCGCCGCAGACCAGCATGTTGGTGGCCGCTTTTAACGTAGGAAGCTTTTGCATGGCCTCGTGATACCAGCATGCATCTTGTCGATAATAGAAATAATCATGATATAATGCGATCAGCGTATCCTGTGTTTTTTTATCCAGATAACGAAACGAGGTGGTCTTGTCCATGGAGATCCTAAAGTGAAATTTAGTATGCTCCGCGCCAGGCTCTTCGAATAAGATCACATTGGCGATCAGCTGCAATAAACCTTCTTTTAGCTTTTGATGTGCCGGGTTCACTTTGGCTGTGTCAAAATAGTGAACGATCTTTTGCTGCGTATCATAGAGAGGAGAGAACTGCAATCGCTGATCAGCGAGTCTCACCAAAAAATGCTCTTTTACCCAAAAATGATCTTCTCCGAACAAGTCTAACAAGATCTCCTCTGTGATAAAGGGTTGACAAAAACGAAGCCGGTCAAATTGTATCCCTCGTTCCCAAAACTCTTCAATGGCAATTGGCAAACAGGGTACGAATCGTCCGAGTAGCCCTTGCACCGCATGGGTGGGAATACTCCATATCCGAAAAAATCCCAAGATATGATCTATGCGAAAAGCATCGAAATAACTGCTCATTTGCTCAAAACGAAGTCGCCACCAGCGAAAATCATCTTGCTGCATGCGAGACCAATTGTAAGTAGGAAATCCCCAATTCTGACCAATGGCCGTAAAATCATCCGGAGGAGCTCCGGCCTGCCAATTCATGTTATACAGGTCAGGGGCCACCCACGCATCTACTGAGTAGCGATAAATCCCAATGGGTATATCTCCCTTAAGAACAACCCCTTTTTGGTGTGCATACTGCACCGCCCTTGACAATTGCAGATGCAGTTGAAATTGGACAAAACAATAAAATCCGATCTCCCCATTTGCCTTTCGCGAACTAAAAAGATCTTGAATCTCTTCTTCTTTATATTCCGCATAGTGAGACCATTGGTCAAACACGCAGGTTCCATAGCGATCTCTACAAGTGCAGAATACCGCATAGGGTTGTAGCCAATGCTTATTTTTTGCAAAGAATAGTTTGTATTCTTCGGAGGCAAAACAGTCGGCCCCCATCTCTTCGTACAGCGAACGCAATGTTTGCAATTTTATACTGATCACCTTCTCGTAATCGACCACCGATAAGGCGTTGAGCTGTTCTTGCAACTTACGTAAGCTCCTAAGTTGTTTAGCGTGCGTTGTTCCTGCCACATCCGCCAGATTGATGTACATGGGATGAAGGGCAAAGGCTGAAATGGCCGCATACGGGTACGAATCGGTCCAGGTGTTGGTCGCGATCGTATCATTGATCGGCAGTAATTGAATCATCCGAATTCCGGTACGGGCAGCCCAATCGGCCAGCAACCGGATATCGGCAAACTCTCCTACGCCGAAACTATTACGACTTCTCAAACTAAAAACAGGAATCGCAACGCCCGTGCCTTTCCAACTGGTATTAGGCAGTCTCGCAAATCCATCATGCATACAGATCAGCCCTTGGATAGAAAGATCTGCGGGTGCGGTCCTGTTAACCCCATCTTCGTAGCGTAAAAAAGTATTGGATAGCAGATCCCATACTCCGTATTTGTATTCAATCGAACTTGCATGAGGCAATGAAAGCTTGACTTCGTACCAGCCATTGGTCTTTTGCATCGGCAATGCCAAAGAGGTAGACCAATTGCCGAGAGCAGGATCACTACCCAGTAAACAAAGCGTCTGACCGGATGAAAGTAAGGGCGCCTTAACCCGAAAGATATGTGTATAGGATAATTCCGTTGCTACTGGCGGAAACTTAGGATTCTTTCGTTTAAAGAGAACCTGACTAAAGGGCGCGGTATAAAAGGCATTTTCAAATTCACCGGCACTATTCCAGGTATCTAGAAAAACCAAGTCCTGATCTTTATCGATGGATACAATACGGTCTTTCTTCCACTCTGCAATTGGCAACCCATCGGGTCCCTTAAGCAAATAATGATATTGGAGCTTCGTTTGTCGTGCCGTAAGAGAAACGGGCACGGATAAGGTCCAACGCTCGCTGTTGGCATACTGCATGCAAAGTGCCGCTTCTGGCTTGTTGTTCCCTAAAGCCGGAAGATTTCCCAGCAGCCAAAGGGTCTGCCCAGGTTGGGTAGAAAAGCGAATATTGAACTGAATCAGTGGCAAGCTCGTTGACGTTAGGGTCGGTTAATGTGTCTGATTAACACATTAACGAAAATAGGCAAAAACTATACGCCATAAGATCAAATGATAAAAAATCTACTTATTACAATGGGGACCAAACAGGGGATAAAGTATTTATGGTGAAAGACTTCTGCATTTGCCCCAACCTTATTATTTTTGTACAAAATTTATCGTAATGGAAGCATCCAAAAAGAATCGGGCCATTTGGTGGGCTGTCTTTTTTGTATCCACGGCTGCGCTGCTCTGGGCCATAGATGCACATTGGGAGTGGTTAACCCTCATCCTTCCCTTTCAGACCACCTCTTTTGTCAAAGCCATGGATATCATGTAAGAATACATTACCGTAACGGCAAGACATTAAAAAACCTCCTTAACAGGAGGTTTTTTCGTATCGATATGTTGGATCGCTTTACTTTACGGAAGCTACCAAATTTTTAAAAGTCTCCGGGTTGTTCATGGCCAAGTCAGCCAAAACTTTACGGTCGAGTTCGATACCCTTTTTCTGTAAACGGTTGATGAATTCAGAATAGGTGATCCCTTCGGCACGAACGGCCGCATTGATACGGGCGATCCAAAGAGAACGATATTCTCTTTTCTTAAGCTTACGACCCACGAACATGTAGGTCATACCCTTTTCGACCACATTCTTGGCAACGGTAAGTACATTCTTACGTTTGCCATAGAAACCCTTGGCTTGTTTTAATATTTTTTTACGGCGGGCCTTGGAAGCCACTGCATTTTTTGAACGAGGCATGGTAATTAAATTAGATGGTTAGATACTAGCGTTTTCTTTTCCTTATTTTAAGCGAAGTAATCGCTTTACAAAATCGACATGAGATTTGGCGACCGTGCCGTCCAAACGCATGTTGCGTTTACGCTTTTTTGATTTTTTGGTAAGGATGTGACGCTTGAAACTCTTTTGATGCATGATCTTTCCTGTGCCAGTCACTTTAAAGCGCTTTTTGGCACTGGAATTGGTCTTTACTTTAGGCATGATACCCAGTATTAAAAATTACACCTTGGAGGCATTCCCCACCGGGGGACCTTTTTCGAACCTCTTTAGGCAATGACCCGTTTTACGGACGGGGTGCAAAGATAAGTGTTTTCAGCATTTTTCAGCTTTGCTTTTAATAATAAAAGAGGGGCCTAAAATTAGGCCCCCTCTTTCTACAAAATAGAAGATAAGACTTCTTAGTCTTTGGGATTCAATGCTTTTTCAATGCGATAACTAAGATCTTGCAAGTGATACTTACTAAGGCGATCTCCATAAAGGGCTTGAGCGGCATTCAATTCGGCCCGTAAAGATTGAAGATGAGCCCGTACGATCGACTTCAGATCTGACTTATCCGAGCTGCCTCCCATCATTGAAATTGAGAGCCCGGGGAAAGAACCGAGTGAAGATCCTGAAGGAGGAGCCAACAAATTAGCCAAGGTATTCACATAAGACTTTTGCAGGTTACGACGATAGACATCGATCGATTTTTTGGTGGCTAACTCTGACCAAATACCAGACTTCAGATCGCCAAGCAATTCTAATGCAGAGTAGGCCTTTGAACCGGCTGTGGCCTCCGCCTCGATCAATTTTGAAAGGTTTCTCGAACCTAATAACCTGTTAAGCATATTGTCTTGAACATTACCAATGATGGTAAGACCAGATTGCCCAGTGCGATCGAAAATTTGCTGGTCAATTAGCCAAGTGGGGGTAGCGAAAAGTTGTTTGTTCAAAAACGCAACGGCTTCTTTTTGTTTGGCCTTACTGACCAATTCATACACAGGTCCATTTTGCTCCTGCGTCTTGGGTGTTTCCATAATGCCCCCTACGAACTTGGCCACGTGACCATTGTAGCGAGAGAATTGCCCAATTACTTCTTGATACATGGTGCGTAGTCCTTCAAAATCCTCATTGGGTTCTTTTGTCCACTTGAGAAGATTGGGAACAATACGCTGTAAATTCTTGATACCGTAGGCACTTCCTTTCATAGGATCGTCACCCACTTGCTCACTTTGTGAACGTGGATCGTCCGGATTGGTCTCAGTGCCGAACCACAAACGGGGATTTTTCAGTTTCTCGATCACCCAGCTATTGAGAGCAGCGGTCTCTTGGTCGGCCGTACTGTATTGAGGAAACAACTTGTACCCCCACTCGATGGCCCAATTATCATAATCTCCAATGCGAGGAAAAAGCCCTACCTCACTAATGCCATCTTCGGGTTGTGCAACGTAGTTAAAACGAGCATAGTCCATAATAGAGGGCGTATGTCCATTGGCCTCTACCCATTGCTTATTGCGAAGGTTTTCGACAGGAACACTTGAACTAGACCCATAGTTGTGACGAAGCCCCAACGTATGACCCACTTCGTGGGAAGAAACAAAACGAATCAGTTGACCCATTAGAGAATCTGGGAACACCATTTGTTGCGCCCGCGCATCGAGGGGACCGCACTGAATCAAATACCAGTTGCGAAGCAGGGCCATAACATTATGGTACCAATTGATATGACTCTCCATGATCTCGCCGCTGCGAGGATCCGAAATGCTGGGGCCACTGGCGTTGGGAATATCGGAGGGTTTGTACACGATGGCAGAGTTACGTGCATCATCTAAACTCCACGTGCTATCCTCTTTAGGAGAAGGGGCACGCTTGGCCATGATCGCATTTTTAAAACCTGCTTTTTCGAAAGCCCCCTTCCAATCATCCACCCCTTGCATCAAATAAGGGATCCATTTCTCCGGGGTAGCTGGATCGATATAAAAAATGATCGGCTTGATCGGTTCCACCAATTCACCTCGCTTGTATTTTTCCATATCCTGTGGACGGGGCTCGAGTCTCCAGCGTTTTACGATAGAGACGGACTTTACTCCCTGTGGATTGGCATCAAAGTCTGTATACCCTACAGCAAAGTAGCCCACACGGGCATCATAGTATCGAGGCTGCATGGGCACCTTGGGTAAAATAACGATAGAGCTGTTGAGCTCCATGGTCATATTGCCACCACCGGGTCCACCAGGTGAGGCATTACCTCTTGAATAGGTTTTGACGGTCTTGATCTCGATATTGATCGGATAAGATCGAACAGAAACAATATAGGATTTGTCAGCTTGTGCAGAGGAAAGACGTAGTGAAGATTTGAGTGATGAATTAAAATGCAATACCTCATTATCACCCGATATAAAATCAGTTATATCCAACACTACCGTAGCAGAATCTTTTCCGAATGCTTTAATATCGAAGGACTGTGCAATGGGCTGAACATTGGAATTGCTTACGGTCGTAAACATCGGTGAGCTGGAATCCTTGGCATACTCCGCGTACGAAATAGTGCGCAAGAAGACCTTATTGTTGGGGCCCTTTTCGAAGCGAACTACATTTTGTCCGATCTGGTCACCTGCATAGCCGAAGAAACTTCCTCCGGAACGAAGTCCGGCAGGAGCTTTTGAAATTCGGTTTACCACCAACATATCACGCAGCATCAACGAATCGTGGATCTCTATAAAGAAGCGATCCTCGACCTTGTGTACCCAAAAAAGTCCTTTAGAACTAACGGCCTTAGCGGTAATCACATCCTTGTAGGCCTTAGGACCGGAGGCAGGGCCACCCGGACCTCTTCTGGTCGAATCAGCAGGTCGGGCAGCAGCATTGTTGGCCCCACCAGGTGCGGGGGGTGCAGGTGGCTGTTGCGCTGCAAGGGTGCTTGCCGCCAACAACATAGAGGCAAAAAAATAAGAGCGTAGCATAATCGATACGGTTTTAGGTAGGTTTTAAGCAGGTTATAAAGAGGAAAAGTGTTACCCCTTCTTTTTCCCTTTGGGGGCAAACATGGCCAGCATTCTGCGGCCTTCCATCTTCGGTAAATTTTCTAATACTCCAATTTCGGCCAATCGTTCGGCGAACTTAAGTAACAACAATTGACCTCGATCCTGAAACTGAATAGCACGACCTTTAAATTGCACATAGGCCTTTACCTTGTTGCCCTCCTTTAGAAACTCGATGGCATGCTTGGCTTTGAAGTCAAAGTCATGGTCATCGGTATTGGGTGTAAAGCGAATTTCTTTTACCTCAGAGACTTTGCTTTTGGCCTTCATCTCTTTTTCTTTCTTCTTCTTATCGTAAAGGAATTTATTATAATCGATGATCTTGCAGACCGGCGGATCAACGTTGGGAGAGATCTCTACCAGGTCCAGACCCTGTTCTTGCGACATGCGAAGCGCATCTTGCAAAGAGTAAATACCTACTTCTACATTGTCGCCAACTAATCTGACTTGAGGGACTCTAATGAGATGATTGATGCGATGTTCGGGCTCTTTGCGAGGAGCGAATCGTCCTCTATTAAAACCGCCTTTGTTAAAACCTCCGGGGCCTCCAGGTCTGGGGCCTCCTGCGCCGGGAGGACGATTGAAACCGCCTCCGGGTCTTTGTGGTAATGCCATTTATTGAATTTAGGTTACTAAAATACGCTATTCTGATTTTCTGCTGATAATTTCTTGAGAGGCCAGGGCAACGAATTCCCCGACAGGTTGGGCCCCCAGATCTCCTTTTCCTTGCCTTCTGACAGCTACTTTTCCTTCTGACATCTCCTTCTCCCCTACGACCAACATGTAAGGGATCTTGAGCAACTCGGTATCCCTGATCTTTTTACCGATCTTTTCGCCCCTGTCATCTGTCTCAGCACGAATGCCGGCCTTTTTTAGCGCTTGTTCCACTTGTTGGGCATAACCCAAGAACTTATCGCTGATCGGAAGTACCCTCACTTGAACCGGAGCCAGCCAAAGGGGAAACTTTCCAGCGTAATGCTCTAGCAAAAAGCCAATAAATCGCTCGTGGGTTCCTAACGGAGCGCGGTGAATAATGAGGGGCGTTTCAGGATGATTTTCTTTGTTGGTATAGGATAACTTGAATTTGATGCCCGAATTAAAATCGACCTGATTAGTAGCCAACGTAAATTCTCTACCAATGGCACTCCAAATTTGAACGTCGATCTTAGGTCCGTAAAATGCAGCCTCGTCTTGCACTTCAACAAAAGGCGTGTTCGTATCGATCAATACTTTTCTGACCATGGCTTCGGTCTCTTGCCAAAGAACCGGCTCATTGACATATTTCTGTCCCAACTTAGCCGGATCGTGCAAGCTGAGTCGCATAACATACTTGTCGATACCAAAGATGGTAAAGTATTTTAAGTACATCTCATTTACAGCCTTGAACTCCTCGAAGAACTGTTCTTTGCTGCAATAGATATGTGCATCGTTCATATGCAAACAGCGCACTCGCATTAAGCCAAATAACTCTCCGCTTTGTTCGTAGCGATAACAGGTTCCGTATTCGGCAATCCGAAAAGGGAGTTCGCGATAACTCTTCGGTTCGGCATCAAAAATTTTATGGTGATGCGGGCAGTTCATGGCCTTTAGATAGTATTTTTCTCCATCCATCTCCATGGGAGGAAACATACTATCGGCGTAATAAGGCAAATGGCCGCTGGTCAAATACATACTTTCCTTTGCGATATGCGGGGTAACTACTCTCTTATAACCGGCTGCGGTCTCAGTCTCCTTTGCCAACCGCTCGAGTTCTTCGATCAGGATCGTGCCATTGGGTAACCACAACGGTAATCCGGGCCCCACATCATCATCCATGGTGTAGATACCCAATTCCTTTCCCAACTTTCTATGGTCGCGTTTCTTGGCTTCCTCAAGCATCAAGAGATAATCGTCGAGTTCTTTTTGCGTTGGAAAACTGATCCCGTAGATACGGGTAAGCATTTTATTTTTTTCGTTACCCTTCCAATAGGCTCCTGCTAAACTGGTAAGCTTGATGGCTTTGATCGGAGCCGTGCTGGGAATATGAGGACCCCGACACAGATCGATAAAAGCCCCTTGCTTATAAAAAGTGATCTCTCCATCGGTGAGTCCCTGCAACAGATCCAATTTGTATTCATCTCCTTTCTCGGAGAAATAACGGATGGCCTCTTGCTTGCTGATCTCAATGCGCTCGAAGGAGCTGTCTTTTTTTGCCAGCTCAGCCATCTTTTTTTCTATCAAGGCCAAGTCTTCTTCGGTAATCTTTCGGTCTCCCAGGTCCATGTCGTAGTAAAACCCTTGTTCGACAGCAGGTCCCACCCAAAATTTTACGCCGGGAAATTGCGCCTCTATGGCCTCTGCCAACAAGTGTGCGGAGGAATGCCAAAAAGTAGATTTTGCATCGGCATCGTTCCAAGTAAGCAATTGCAAAGAGGCATCTTTGTCCAAAGGACGATGCGCATCTTGTACCACCCCGTTTACCGAAGCGGCCAGCACCTTTTTGGCTAAGCCCTCTGAGATAGAGCGAGCGATGGCAAGCGCCGATATTCCTTTTTCGTATTGTCGTATGGCTCCGTCCGGAAATTTTATATTGATCATGCAAATTGCTTTAGGCAAGGCCTGCAAATTTAACAAAATAAGGCCAATTGAAGACCGCACTCAAAAGCTTGTTAAAATTGCTTTGGGCAAGCGGGTATTTTCACGAAAAATGCTCTATTACCCTACATTTGTAAAGTCCGTTATGAACTATCGTAAAATTCTGATCACCCCCCTTTTAGTAGGGCTGACCTTTTGCTCTTTAGGTCAACAACTGACCGGTATATGGAAGGGTTACTTTATTACCAAGGATCGAAGTCACTATAAGATCGAAATTCAAGTTAAAGAAAATAATGGGGAGCTAACCGGTGTTACCTACTCTTATCTCAATACAGAATACTATGGTAAAGCAACCCTGACCGGACATACCGATAACAAGCATCTTTCTATTTCGATACAAGAGATCAAGACCGTCGAGGTCAGGTCGGCGGAGGGTTCCACAAGCTGCTTGATGAACTATTCACTCTCGTATAATCGATCCGGAAAAGAAGAATTCCTGGAAGGGCGTTTTACCAGTCAATACGAAACGAGCGGTGAGAATTTCAAAAAGGGAGGCGATTGCGGAGGGGGAACTGTCTTTTTGCGCAGAGTATCGGTATCCGACTTTTATAATGAGCCTTTCTTGAGTAGCACCCCAGCTTCAAAAAAAGTTTTCTTTAACGAAGTGCCTCCCCCCAAAAATAAACTAACCAATACGGCAACGGCAAGTTCTAGTAAGCCTGTCTCAAAGCCCAATACGAATACCGCACTTAAAAAGCCTGCTGGCAGTAACCCCTCCAATCCTAAACCGATTCAGACGGCCGCCTCCAGCTCCTCGACGGAGCCCGGAACAACGATTGGATCACCTGTGGTGGAGGTCCCCTCGGCCGACCTAACATCGGCCCCGGTTCTTACCCAACCGGCTGCACCCAAAATTGCACCCACCCCGGTCAACAATAACCGTCAGAACGAATTGGTCAAAGAAATAATTGTCACGACCAATCAAGTGAACATCTCTATTTATGACAATGGCGAGATCGATGGAGACACCCTATCTGTTTTTCTAAATGGCAAAGTGGTGCTTTCTCAAAAAAGATTGAGCACAACGCCGCTGCAACTGGGCATTAAATTGGATGAAAGTCGAGACGTACAGGAATTGACATTTGTAGCCGACAACCTGGGGCGGATTCCCCCCAATACAGCCCTGATGATCATAGATACGGGGAAGCAACAACAGCGCTTGCAAGTGCTTTCGACAGATAGAAAAAATGCGGTCTTTCGATTTTTATTTCGACCTACCCCATAATTTTCCTTTTGTTATCTTCGGGACATGTCTCGGATTTTTCTATTTTTTATAGGTTGGAGTGTATTGCTGACTACCCTATCGGCCCAGGACTTGTCTGGTCAATGGAAGGGCAGATTAGTGATGGCTCCCAGCGGCTGCTTTCCGGTATATAACTTAGAGTTTGACCTGCAAATAAGCGATTCTCTGGTAAGAGGCACGGCCTGGCATTTTTCGGATTCTCAGAATTATGTAAAACAAAATATGGAAGGCATCTATCGGTCCGATAGCCAGACCCTTTTTTTACGAGAGACCTCCATTGTAAGCCAGCAGTTGCGATCGGATTGCATCCCCTGTTCTAAAAGCTATAAACTGTCCTACCACAAAGCTTCTGGCGCTTCCAAAACCGATGAACAGATCCGCGGCAGCTGGTTTACTCCGGGTGGTTTGGCCCAAGACGGCAAAACCTCTTGCGAACCGGGAACAGTTGTGCTCAACCGTTTTTCGGTAAAGCCCACGGAACGAAGTTTTCGAACAGCATCACTGCGCAACAAGACCAATGCACTCGTTAAGGAGATAGTCGTGGACAGCGGGCTGGTTCACATAGAATTTTTTGATAACGGCCAGATCGATGGCGATACCATTACGGTCTACGTAAACGATAAGCCCATTGTGTATCGACAAATGCTAAAGACACAACCTGTAACTCTTTCGGTGCTTGTCGACCGTCAAAAAAGCGTGCAGGATGTAGTTATGGTAGGAGAGAACCTGGGCAGCATACCGCCCAACACCGCACTGATGATCGTTACGGCGGGTAAAGAGAGATATCGACTCTATATGACCGCCGACGAAAAGCAAAACGCCCTGGTTCGCTTTATCTATAAAGAAAGATCGGAGTTTCCTTAAAAACTAAAATTCCAGGTGACAGAGGGTAAGATCGGAAAGAGAGAAACCTGCTTGGTCGACACTTTTAGGTCTCCCCCTGTGATGGAACCCTCCTGATCGAAATAAATAAAATAAGGATTAAATCTACTATAGAGATTATAGATACTAAAGACCCATTGACTCTTTACCTTGCGTGAAGTGGACGGAACGGGGGTATAGGTCATAGAGAGATCCAGACGATGATAGGACCGCATTCGATATTGGTTGATGCGGCTGTATTCTTGATTTAGTACCCCATTCATCACATAGAAACGTTCGGGAAGCGAAATAGCATTCCCCGTACCGTACACGAAAACAGCACCCATCTTCCATTTTTTGGTCAACGCATAATTGCCAACAACAGACAGATCGTGTCTGCGGTCGAAACGAGCAGGATATCGTTGCCCCTCATTGAGATCCGGAAATTTTCTCCAGGTCCAAGAAAGAGTATATCCTACCCACCCTGTAAACGATCCCCTCACTTTGTTGATGAACCATTCCGCTCCATAACTCCATCCTTTGCCAAAAACAAATTCCGTTTCGGGATCACTGATCGACGGCGTATAGCCCTCGCGGTACTCGATCTGGTTTTGCATGTCTTTAAAATAGATCTCTACGGAACTTTCTATAGCGTTATCTGCAAAATTCTTAAAAACCCCGGCAGCATACAGCCAGCTGAGTTGCGGCTTTACACGATAGGTGCTGGGCACCCAAAGATCGGTGGGCAATGTAGTGCCCGCATTGGAAACAAGATGAATATATTGTATGTTGCGGCTCACCGAAGCCTTTATGGAAAGATCGGGCTGTATGGTGTAACGGAATGATGCACGAGGCTCTAACCCACCATAACTGACCACCGGTTGAAGAGCTGTGTACACCATGCTATCGAGTTTGTTTCCAAAAACATCTCGTTGGTAACGAGTAAAAGGACCGGTTTGTGTAAACCGACTATAGCGAACACCATAATTGAATTGCCAGCGACTGTCCAATTCCCAATCATCCTGAATGTAAAGAGCTGACTCCAGCGCATATTTAGCCACTTCGTTATTGGGCGCAAATACGACTGAATCTTGTCTACCAGAGGCCACATTGGGAAGAAAACGATGCTGTGTGGTCATCACACCAAATTTCAATTTGTGCCCCGGTAAGGGATAGTAATCAAAATCGGACTTGAGCGACCAGTCCCGGATCCCCGAGTTGAGCCCTACGGAAAAATTATCCTGCCTGGCCGAAAACTGAAATTTATAATTATTAAAGACCGCGGTCGTGTTGGCAAAAAGACGGGGGCCAAAAACGTGATTCCACCGCACCGTTGCCGTGGCATTACCCCAGGGTATGCTGGTGCTGAACGATCGTCGATTATTATTAAAATCAAAAACATCCCTTCCAAAATAGCCGCTGATGAACAGACGATCTTTTTTAGAGAAGCGATGATTGAACTTAGCGTTTAGGTCATAGAAATAATACCCGGAGCCATAAAAACTGCTATTCTTGCTGATAAAAGGGGTTATCAAAGCATCGATGTAGGTCCTTCTTCCTGATACAATAAAAGATGATCTGCCTTTTTCGATAGGTCCTTGCGCGGAAAAACGAGAGGCGATCAGCCCGATTCCTCCATCAAACTGAAATTCCTTTGCATTTCCCTCTTTCATGGAAACATCCAGTACCGAAGAAAGCCTACCTCCATATTGCGCAGGCATTCCGCCCTTGATCAAGGTCAGATTGCGTATGGCATCGCCGTTGAAGATCGAAAAAAATCCAAATAAATGACCTGTGTTGTATACCACGGCATCATCAAGTAAAATAAGGTTCTGATCAGGGCCACCCCCTCGCACATAGAAACCAGCGTTGCCTTCTCCGGCATTACGAACACCGGGCAGTAATTGAATGGTCTTTAAAATGTCTACCTCTCCCATTAGGACCGGTAAGGATTTGATCTGGTTTACCGACAGGTCAATCTTTCCAAGTTGAGCAGCGGTAATATTTCCATCTCTTTTTTTGCTAAAGACGACCACCTCTTGTATGGCGGCAGAGCGCGGCACCATATCGATGTTTTGCGTCTCGTTATTCTTTATGGAAATACTGATCGATTGAACCTGATACGATACATGCGAAAAGGTAAGCAGGTACGAACCCGGCTCCAGGGTCAATGAATAAAATCCGAATTGATTGCTCAAAATACCCTTGGCCTGACCATTGATCTTGACGGATGCGCCCGATATCACTTCACCGGTCAATGAATCTTTGATATAGCCATTGAGGGTAAAACGGTTTTGGGCCATCATAAGGGTACTCCAACAAAGAAGGGCCGTGATCAAGACGATTTTTCGAAACATGACCATTAAACAAAAAATACTGAAAATGGTTGAAAAACGCCGCAGTAGTCTGCGTACCTTTGCGCCCGTTAAACGATGTTGGCAGGATTACAAAATATCAACTTTGAGTTTGGGGCTAGGACCATATTACAGGATGCCACTTGGCATATACAACCCTGTGAACGTATTGGCCTGATCGGTTATAACGGAACGGGTAAATCTACCCTGCTTAAATTATTGGTTGGAGAGTACCAGCCTAGTAAGGGAACGGTAGAAAGAAGTCGCGGCACGACCATTGGCTATCTGCATCAAGACCTGCTCAGCTTCGATACCCATGAAACGATCTTATCCGTTGCCTTAGGTGCTTTTGCTCGTGTATTGGAGTTAGAGAAACTGATCGAAACCCTCGGCGTAGAACTGGAAAAGACAGGAGACGAAAAGATCCTACATCAATATAGCGACTGCCTGCAAGAGATGGACACTCTTGATGGCTACAGTATTCATCATCGTACCGAAGAAGTGCTCCAGGGGCTGGGTTTTAGTAACGAAGATCTGCAACGTCCCTACAAAGAATTCAGTGGAGGTTGGAGGATGCGGGTCTTGTTGGCCAAGATGATCTTACAGCAACCAGACCTGCTCTTACTCGATGAACCGACCAACCACCTGGATCTACCCTCCATTGAATGGCTCGAAAAATACCTGCTACACTATAAGGGTTCAGTCGTCATGGTTAGCCACGATAAGTACTTTTTGAACCGCATGGTCAACAAGATCGTTGAGCTCTATCAACAAGAGTTACATATCTATAGCGGTAATTATGACTTTTACGAGAAAGAAAAGGCTGTCAGGATGGAGTTGCAACAAAAAGCCTTTGAAAATCAGCAAGACTATATTCGTCAACAAGAACGGATCGTAGAGCGGTTTCGCGCCAAGGCCAGCAAGGCTGCCATGGCACAGAGTATTATCAAGAAACTAGATAAGCTAGAACGGATCGATGCTGCCGAATTGATCCGACCCAATATCAAGATCAATTTCAGGGTCGATAAAACGCCCGGAAAAGTGTTGGTAGAACTTAAAGGGATCAATAAATCGTTTGGAAAGAACTGTATTCTCAAAAACGGAGTGGCCGAGATCGAACGAGGCGATAAGATTGCCCTGATCGGAGCCAATGGAAAAGGAAAATCGACCCTTCTACGCATTATCGCAGGAGAAGAACCCTTTGAGGCAGGAGAACGAAAATGGGGGCATAATGTATCTGAAAGTTTTTATGCGCAGCACCAACTTGAATCTCTTCGTCTATCTCATACCATTTTGGAAGAGATGAAAGAATGTGGCAGTCAACTGAACGACCTTGAGTTGCGTGGCTTATTGGGCTGCTTTTTATTTAGCGGAGACGATTCCGACAAAAAGATCAGTGTGCTGAGCGGTGGAGAAAAGGCCAGGGTCGCCTTAGCCAAAGTGATCGTCAGTAAAGCGAATTTTTTATTGCTGGATGAACCAACCAACCACCTCGATCTGCATAGTTGTGAGCTCCTGATCGAAGCCCTCAATAATTACCAGGGGACGATGATGTTGGTTAGCCACGACCGACATTTTATCGCAAAAACCACCAATAAGATCTGGGAGATCGTAGATCAAGAAATCAAGGAATTCAAGGGAGGATATGAAGAATGGGTAGCCTGGAAAGAGCGAATGGCAAAACAAAAAATAGTCAGCACCAACAGCCAGACACCAAGCACCCCTGCTGTAGAGAAAGTAGCAGATTCCACTGTGCGACCCAAAACCCCTCCCGCAACCCAAGCAGGAGCAGTGGATAAAGAAAAGAAAAAAGAACTTCAGAAAGCGCAAAAACGATTTGAGCAAGTAGAAAGATCGCTGGCCGAATGGCAAGAGAAAAAACAACAATTGGAATTGAAATTGAGCGATCCTGGCATCTATTCCAGTAAAGATGTATTTCTGGAGACAGAAGCTGCTTTTACCCAAGCAAATCAACAGATCGATCAGCTAAACAAAGAGTACGAGCAGCTCTTTGAAAAGATCATGAATGCAACGGATACCCCCTAATTGATCTTCGAATTCACTACCGCCAAAATTGCTTTCTCTTTTTCTTGGGCCTCTTGTTCCATTACCATCACTTTCTTCAACAGGGCCGTAACATAAGCCTGATCTTCATAACCCGCGGCATTGATCTTAACATTTAGGCCAGCCCCCCATACCGCACTACGGGCGCAAAGAGCCCCTACCCCTGCATCACTTACAGAATTTGGGTTGCCCTCCTTAGCCATCGCCATGATCAAGTCCATACTCTGCAAAGCAGATTCCATTACCCGAAATGGAACTTCTATCGCAACACGAGTAGACTGTTGAATAGCCGCCTTTCTTATCTGCTTTTCTTCTTCTGTCGCTTTGGGCAAGGCCATCGCCTCCATGATCCCATTAAAGGAAGCTGTGTCGGCATCTACCAAGGCAAGCAGCTCATCTTTACATTCTTGCCCCTTATCGGCCCAATCACTGAATTCTTTCCAGCGATCGTCCCAGCCCTTTTTGTGGGATGATAAATTGGCGACCATCGTACCCAAGGCTGCGCCTAATACCCCTAAATAGGCGGCCACAGACCCCCCTCCGGGGGCCGGAGATTCGCTAGCGGTTTGATTTGAAAAATCAAGCAAACTATTGTATATTAATTTATTATCATCTTTATCTCTTAATAAATATTCAATTATTCTTTTCTCTGGATCAAAGGGGGCTAATTCATCTAAACCAAGGGATCGCACTGCAATTTTGATAAGTTCCTTTTCGGAAACACCGGTGGAGCGGCTCTGTTTTTGCAAAAAATAACGGCCAGCATCGGTCAAGGCCTTTAACGGCACCAATCCTACTAGCTCGCTTCCGGTCACCCGCATGCCCCTTTCAGTGGCCTTTTTACATGCTTCGTCAAAAGCAACATGAATCGGAGTGGTTCTAATATCGGTCAAATTGATGGAGATCTGGGCAATTCCGTACTCCTCAATGTACCAGCCAATGGCTTTTACGGCTTTGAGCGAACCGGGAATATTGATCGTCTTACCATTTTCGACCCTGTTGCGCCCGGCTTCTCTAATGTCAAAGGCGACCGCATTGGCTCTGCGGGTAGAGGTCGTATTTAAGTTGATATTATACGCCACTAAAAAGTCACGGGCTCCAATAACAGTGGCTCCCCTTTTGCTGTCAAATTCGGCTGGGCCGAAATCGGGTTTCCAAACGGGATCGTTGATCTTCTTAAAGAATCCTTCGTATTCCCCCGCTCTGATAACAGATAAATTGGATCGTGTTTTGTCGGGCTGTGTCGCCTCGTAACAGTACACAGGTAAATGAAGTTCACGACCCACCCGTTCGGCCAGTTGTCGGGCATATTGCGCCGTTTCTTCCAGCGTAATTCCTGCAATAGGGATCAGAGGACAAACATCGGTGGCTCCCATTCTGGGATGCGCGCCGCGATGAGAACGCATATCAATAAGTTCTCCCGCTTTTTTTATGGCGAGAAAAGCAGCCTCCGTAACGGCCTCTGGCTCGCCCACAAAGGTTACCACCGTTCGATTGGTGGCCTTACCCGGATCGACGTTGAGCAAGCGTATCCCTTCTACCGATTCAATCACATCAGTGATCTGCTTGATGATCGAGAGGTTAATCCCTTCACTGAAGTTGGGAACACATTCAATAAGTTTTTTCATGTCAAGGTTTGATGGGTCTACATTAGAATAAGGGTTCGCCTGCTACCAATACTTGCTCTATACAAGACTGTCCAAATGCATAGGGAAGATACGCCAGCGATGGAATAGATTTTGTTATAATGAGGTCCGCTCTTTTGCCTGCACGAATACTTCCGCATTGATGTTGCGTTTGCAAGGCACATGCCCCGTTTAAAGTGGCCGCATTAATAGCCTCCTCTGGTAACATACGCATTCTGATACAGGCTTGTGAGAGTACCCAATTCATATTACCACTGGGAGCAGAACCCGGATTGTAATCAGAGGCCAGCGCAATGGCCGCTCCTGCTTCGATCAATTGACGGGCAGGCGGATCGGACATGCGTAAGAAAAAAGCCGCGTTGGGTAGCAAGGTCCCAATGGTATTGGACGAAGCCAATAGTTGTATCGACTCCTCGTCCATTGTCTCTAAATGATCCACACTGATCGCCTTTAGCTTTACAGCGGTTTGCACCCCCTTTGAAAGATGCAATTGATTGCCATGGATCTTGGCTGGCAATCCATGGCGCAAACCCGCTTGACAGATCTGTTCGGTCTCTTCTGGAGAAAAAAATCCTTCTTCACAAAACACATCAATAAAGTCTGCGAGTTTTTCAGCCGCAATCACGGGTAACATCTCATCAATAATCAACCGGATATAGCCAGCATGGTCATCCTTGTATAGCAAGGGGAAGGTATGGGCTCCCAAAAAAGTAGCTTTGATCACTAGCGAAGAACGCTCCTTTAATCTCTTGATGACCCGTAGCATCTTCAGCTCCGCTTCTACACTTAACCCATAACCACTTTTTATTTCGACAGTACCCGTACCCATTTTACTGATCTCCAAAAGTCGTTGCCAGGCCGAATTGAAAAGTTGATCCTCACTGGTTGCTGCCAATTTCTTGGCGGAATTCAATATACCACCACCATTGGCAGCGATTTCTTGATAGGAGCGGCCCTTGATCTTTTCTACAAATTCATCTTCTCGGGTGGCAGCAAAGACCAAATGCGTATGACTATCACACCAAGCTGGAAGCACATATCCTCCTTTGGCATCGATCAGATGGGTCCCATTAATGGGCATCTGCTCCAGGCTACTCATAGGACCAAAGGAAACAATTTGATCACCTTCTATCAATAAAAAACTATCTTCTAAAAAAGGAAGTTGCGAGAGTTGTTTTCCTCGCAAAACGGTATCATGGTCATGAATACCGACAAGTCGACCAATATGGGTAATAAGTGTAGCGCTGGCCATTATACTAAGGATTCTATCACCATAGCACTAGCTCCTCCTCCTCCGTTACAAATACCAGCCGCACCATAACGAGCACCGCGGGTACGCAGCACCTGTAAGAGCGTTACTATAATGCGGGCGCCACTGCATCCCAATGGATGTCCTAAAGAAACGGCTCCACCGTGCACATTAACGCAGGTCGGATCTAGCTGTAGTCTTCTGGTATTTTCAATACCAACTACAGAAAAAGCTTCATTCAATTCCCAAAATGATATATCCGAAGGTTGCAAGCCGGCTTTAGCAATCGCTTTGGGTAAGGCGAGCGACGGCGTGGTGGTAAACCATTCAGGGGCTTGTTCGGCATCAGCGTATCCCTTGATGGCAGCCAATGGCTTAAGCCCCAGTTCGCGGGCCTTTTCGGCAGACATCAATACCAAGGCTGCCGCACCATCATTCATGGTAGACGCATTGGCCGCCGTTACGGTTCCGTCCTTTATAAAAGCTGAGGGCAGCGTTGGGATCTTATCGAATTTGACCGAAAAGGGTTCTTCATCTTTGGAAACGATGATCGGATCGCCCTTACGCTGGGGTATGGTAACTGGAATCACTTCTTCTGCGAACAGCCCTTTTTCCCAAGCTAGCTGAGATCGCTTATAACTTTCAATTGCAAACGCGTCTTGCTCAGCACGGGTAATACCACAACTACTGGCACAATGCTCTGCCGCAAAACCCATTGCCTTGCCATCATACACGTCGGTAAGCCCGTCTTTGGCCAATCCATCTATTAGCTGTGTATGTCCATACTTATGCCCCCAGCGAATCGTATCGGCATAAAAAGGCGTATTACTCATACTCTCCATTCCCCCGGCTACTACAACGGATGCATCGCCCAACAGAATATGTTGAACGGCCATGGAAATAGCCTTCATCCCACTGGCACAAACTTTATTGACGGTCGTGCAATTGACCGAATCAGGAAGTCCGGCAAATTTAGCAGCCTGTCGGGCTGGCGCCTGGCCTAAATTCGCTTGCAAAACCGATCCCATAAAGACATCGGTTACGTTAGCTGGATCGAGCTTTATTTTATCTAGAGCTCCCTTTATAGCGATCGATCCCAATTGAGTAGCACTTAAACTTTTAAGCGTACCTCCGAAACTTCCCATGGGAGTTCGGACAGCCGCCACCACTACGACTTCGTTCATACAGCAATAATTTTACTGTAAAGTTAATCATCAAGACCTAATATTAGACAAGGGTTGATCTTGGTCATTGCAGGCGAGTGGCCCGTACTAGATTTTTATCAGTAGAACCATTATTGATTGTTTAATTTTGTAACCAGAACCAATCGCAAAAGCACATGAAAATATTCGTGGCAGGCCTTCCGCTCGATATGGATGATGCCGAGTTAGAGGAATTTTTTGAGAAATTCGGCAAGGTCGATTCTGTTAAAGTAGCCCTGGATAGACAAACGGGAAAAAGCCGGGGCTTTGCCTTTGTCGAAATGCCCGTGTCTTCCGAAGCCCGTGAGGCGATCGCCACCCTTAATAATTTAGGCATCGGAAGAAAAGTATTGGTCGTAAAAGAAGCTACAGATAGTCCTGAATCGCGTCATCCTTCCTCACCTACCCGACCGTCGAGCTCTTCGCAACGACCCTTCAGGCCCGGTTCGGGAAGACCTCCTCAGCGATATTGATGTTGGCTCATACAAGATCGTACAACTGAGTCCCTCTACTTTGATATATTCTTTAGATCCGATATATCGATCTTCAACCGGCTGGCTGTTCTGAAGATAAATACCCCAGCGATTGCGGTTAACCGGAATATCTACTTTTATAGAATGAGCTTCTTTGTTTGCGTTAAACAGTACCCAAACTTTTTTCCATCCACCGCGCAGCCCCTCACCATCAATTACAAAGGATATACATCCTTTGGGAAGCGAATCCAGAAAACGTAGTCGTGTAGCCGGATCCTCTAGCCGGAAAGCCTTGTTTCTTTTGCGCATATGGATCAGGGCCTCCACCATGTTTACCGTCTCTTGATGAATGGTCTTTTGATCCCAATCAATGGCATTGATACTATCAGGGGCATTGTACGAATTCTCATTCCCATTTTTTGATCGTAAAAACTCTGAACCCGCATGCAAAAAGGGAGTTCCCTGTGAGGTCAATACCATGGCCAGCGCCAATTGATGCATTTTTTTTCTTTCCTCTTCGCTGTAAGAACCGGCCGATAAAGAAAGTCGATCCCAAAGGGTATGGTTATCGTGACAATCTGCATAGGCGATCATTTGGCGGGGCGAGGTAGCATAGGGAACCTTGCTGTAATTGACCTTGCTATAATCGATCTGAGGATGGGCTACTCCACCCACCAAGCCAAACTGAACGGAAGATAAGTTATCGAATGCCCCACTCACAAAACCGGGTTGATGATAATCAAAAACCGAACCTTTAATACCGTCTCTGAATTCATCTCCGAAGACTGCAATTTTATCGAGCCGGCTTACTTGCGCTTTGAGTGCTCGTAACGAATCAGGCAAAGGAGAGGAACCCGCTGTCCAGCCCTCTCCATAAAGCAGGATATCGGGCCGATAGCTACGTAAGGTGGAAGCTATTTCGTTCATGGTAGTCAGATCGTGAATACCCATCAGATCGAACCTGAATCCGTCGATATGAAATTCGTTTACCCAGTACAGTAAAGACTCCAGCATAAATTTTCGGAACATCGGTTGCTCACTGGCCGTTTCATTTCCGCAGGCAGCGGCATTTGAGAAACTGCCGTCGGCCTTACGTCTGTAATAGTACCCAGGAACCAGTTGTTCAAAATTTGATGTCTCGGTAAGACCTGTATGATTATACACCACATCCATCACCACTTTTAACCCTCGTTTATGAAGGGCTTGCACAATTTGTTTAAACTCCCGAATACGAGTTGCCGGATCGCTTACCGAAGTAGCATAGGTTCCCTCAGGCGTATTGTAATGCAAGGGATCGTATCCCCAGTTGTATGGGGGATTGACTACCGATTCATCACTCGATCTAAAATCAAAAACAGGAAGCAGGTGCACATGCGTTACCCCTAACCAAAAAAGGTGATCAAGTCCGGTGGAAGCTCCAAATGAGTTGGTGGTACCCCTTTCGGTAAGACCCATGAACTTTCCTTTATTTGATATACCCGAGCTGGTATGCATGCTTGCATCTCGAATGTTAAGCTCATAAATAATTACGGCCGCGTTTGAATCTCCTGTAGGCAGATGGCCCCGCGGCCAGCCGGGTGGATCCGTTTTAGCAAGATCTACAACCGCGGCGCGCAGGCCATTAACACCAGTGGCCACCGCATAGGGGTCAGTTACCTCTTGTGACCACGCATAGCCTAGTGGCGCCTTGTTGTAGACCTGATAAGTATAGTAAAGCCCTTCGCAGTTTTCGGGTACAGAAACTTTCCAACTACCGGCCGTATCCGGCTTCATATCAATAATACGCCCCTCACCTCCTACGGGTTCCTGATAAAGATGCAAACGGGCCGCCTGAGCCAATGGGGCCCATACTGTAAAGGTGGTTTCGGTAGCACGGTATCGGATACCCAAGTCATTTCCGGAGTAGACGGGAAAGTCCGAAGTGGCGGGGGCTTGCGACAAAAGAATAACAGGCCTTATGAGAACAGCTGTCAGCAAAAAAAGATATACAGGGTATGAACGAGACATGGATAAACTACTTATTTGATTTATATTGTTGGCTCATAGAAAAGTTCAAATGGGAGATTTGCAAATTAAGAAAAAAGCCCAGCGATACGACGCCGTAATTGTGGGCTCCGGAGCCGGTGGCGGCATGGCCGCCTATGTGTTGGCCAAGGCCGGACTGAAGGTATGTTTACTGGAGGCCGGACATCACTACGACCCACAAAAAAATATCACCCAATTAAAAAATCCTTGGGATTCTCCCCGACGAGGGGCCAGCACCTCGCATCGCCCCTTTGGCGATTTTGATGCTTGCTATGGCGGATGGAAACTCGAAGGGGAGCCCTTTTCTACAGAATCCGATACCGATTTTATGTGGTGGCGAGCCCGGATGCTGGGAGGAAGGACCAACCACTGGGGCAGGATCTCGCTGCGATTTGGGCCTAAAGACTTTAAGAGAAGAAGCATTGATGGACTTGGAGATGACTGGCCCATTGGATACGAAGACGTAAAACCCTATTACGATAAGATCGACCAATTGATCGGAATATTTGGCACGAACGAAGGACTGGACAATGACCCTGATGGATACTTTTTACCTCCGCCTAAACCAAGACTTCATGAGTTGATGATACGGAAAAGTGCCTTGCAAAGTGGTGTCAAGGTGATCCCGTCGAGACTTTCGATCTTGACCAAGTCCATACCAAATGATGCAGGACGAGGGGTGTGTTTTTATTGTGGGCAATGCAACCGTAACTGCAGTATGGCCAAAGCCGATTTTTCTTCGACCAATGTATTGATCTATCCGGCCATGCAAACCGGTAATGTGGATCTTGTTACCAATGCCATGGTGCGAGAAGTGCTGACGAATCAAGAGGGACTTGCCACTGGGGTTTCCTATATCAATAAATTGGACAAACAAGAATACCAGGTAGAAGGGCGTGTTGTGATCCTGGCGGCCAGTGCCTGCGAAAGTGCAAGGCTACTGCTTAATTCAGTTTCCGCCAGGCATCCAAATGGGCTGGCCAACAATAGCAATGTGGTTGGCAAATATTTGCATGATTCTACTGGTGCCGCCATGGGCGGTATCCTACCCTCTTTATTTGGCAGAAAACGATATAACGAAGATGGCGTGGGTGGCGCGCATATCTATTCGCCCTGGTGGTTAGACAATAAGAAACTTGATTTTCCCAGAGGATATCATATCGAGTATTGGGGAGGGATGAGCCAGCCCTCTTATGGCTTTAACTGGGGCATCGAAAACCTGAATGGCAAATACTTGGTGAAAGGCAAAAAGAAAGAGGCCGGTGGCTACGGAGCTTCTCTCAAAGAAGATTATCGTTATTTCTATGGCTGTGGTGTGGGCATGGCTGGACGCGGCGAAGCCATACCGCTCGAAACAAATTATTGTGCCATCGATAAAGAAAAGGTAGATCAGTACGGAATCCCGGTGCTCTCGTTTCATGTCAAGTGGAGCGAGCACGAGATTAACCAAGCTCGTCATATGAAAGAGACCTTCAAAGAGATCATGCATAATATGGGAGCGATCGTGACCTGGGGAGCCGATGATGATGCCTCTACGAATTGGGGACTCAGTAAACCCGGTGAAATTATTCATGAGGCCGGAACTGTACGAATGGGAAATGATCCTAAACGCTCCGCCCTAAATAAATGGAGTCAGGCACACGATTGCAAGAATTTATTTTGTGTGGATGGCGGTCAGTTCGTCTCTCAAGCGGACAAGAACATTACTTGGACCATCTTGGCCCTATCCATGCGAGCATCGGAATATATTGTTGACCAATTGAAAAAAAATCAACTCTGATGGATAGAAGAAAATCACTCAAATTACTGGCTACCGGGGCTATTGCCACCCCCCTTGCTTTAGGAGCCTGCACCAGTGACAACGAGACAAAAAAGACCGAACCTACTTCCTTTTCGCTAGACAGAAACCCTGATGAGCTGATCATGGAAGAAAAATTGTTAGCGCAAGAAAAATTCTTCACCCCCGATGAAATGGCTGCTATAACGATATTGGTCGATATCATTATACCCAAAGATGAGATCAGTGGTAGCGCCAGTGAGGCGGGCGTACCCGCTTTTATAGAATTCATTGTAAAGGACATGCCACAGCATCAGGTCCCGTTGCGCGGTGGACTTCGCTGGCTCGAACTCTATAGTATCAAAACAACGGGGCATTCTTTTGTAGCTTCAAACGAACAAGAACGATTACAGATCATCGACAAGATTGCTTTTCCCGCCAAGGCATCGAAAGAAGTGCAGCAAGGTGTTCGCTTTTTTTCATTGTTGCGAGACCTGACCGCCACTGGCTTCTATACCTCCTCTATTGGCGTCAAAGACCTAGACTACCAAGGCAACCAGCCGAATCGTTGGGACGGGGTTCCCTCCGAGGTACTAGACCAATATGGACTGGCGTATAGCGAAAAGGACTTGAAGGACTGTATTCGCCACGACGACCCTACCGGATAACGCTGTATAGCGTAATATTAAGTAAATTGCCTCCCCTTGATCTCCCCCGCTACCATACAACAGATCATGGCAAGAACCGATATCACGGATGTGGTAGGAAGTTTTGTCAAACTAAAAAAGAGAGGCACCAACCTGCTCGGGCTATGCCCTTTTCATAACGAAAAGACCCCTTCGTTTACGGTTTCACCTAGCAAAGAGATCTACAAATGCTTCGGATGCGGCAAAAGCGGCAATACGATCAGCTTTGTGATGGAACACGAAAAATACAGCTATCCGGAGGCCTTAAAGTGGCTGGCGCAACGATACGGCATTGAGATAGAGGAAAGTTTTATCAACGATGAGCAACGACAACAGCTGCAAACCGCCGACAATTTATATGCGCTCAATCAATTTGCTCAACAATTCTTTACCGATCAATTGCATTCTACCGAAGAGGGACAAGACGTCGGCTTGGCCTATTTTCGGGAGCGTGAATTTTCTGAGTTGATCATTAAGAAATTTCAACTCGGTTATAGTCCTGAACAACGGGATGCTTTTACCAACGCCGCGGTGGCCGCACAATTCAATCCAGCGTTGATGATCAAATCGGGATTAGTGGCCAACCGCTACGATCAGCTGAGTGATAATTATCGCGGTCGCGTTATTTTTCCTATCCATAATCACAGTGGAAAGATATTAGGCTTTGGCGCCCGGACGCTCAAGAAAACCGATACCGCCCCTAAATACATCAATACTCCGGAAAACGAGATCTATGTAAAAAGTAAAATCCTATATGGATCATACTTTGCCAGGCAAGCCATTGACAAAGCCAATGAATGTTTGCTGGTAGAGGGGTATACCGATGTGATCTCGCTGCATCAATCCGGTATCGAAAATGTGGTTGCCTCCGGGGGAACGGCCCTTACTCCCGATCAGCTTAGGCTTGTAAAAAAATACACGAATAACCTGACCATTATCTACGATGGCGATGCCGCCGGCATTAAAGCGGCCTTACGCGGTCTTGATCTGGCCCTCGAAGAAGGATTGCAGGTACAACTGGTGCTGATCCCGGATGGAGAAGATCCTGATAGTTATGTTAACAAAGTCGGGGCAGCCGCCTTTCGTGATTTTGTTCAGCAACACAAAAAAGACGTCATCCTTTTTCAACTCGAAGTGGCTATGAAGGATGCGGGCACGGACGCCTCAAAAAAAGCGGCCGTGGTCAACCGCATGGCTGAGACCATCTCACGGATAAACAAAGCTGAGGACTTTACAAAGCAACAAGATTATATCAAACAGTGTGCTACGGTTTTAAAGATCGACGAAGCCGGCTTGCATACCCTGGTCAACAAATATATACGCGACCGTATACAGGCCCAAGAGAGAAAGGCAGCACCCCTATCTTCGGTTGTTGTAGAGGAAAACGCACAACGATCGGCAGCCAGTAATTTTGATGATGCGACATTTCTTTTACTATTCAGAGATGAGTTACAAGAAAAAGAGGTAGCCCGCATCTTGCTGGAATTTGGACACCGCCCCTGGAATGAGCAGCAACGCGTCAGCGACTATATTTTTGAGGAGATCGCCGATGAAAGTTTACTGGAAAATGAGGAAGTGCAAAAACTATTTATGGCCTACAAGGCCCTTCGCCAGCAAGGAGAAGACCCAAAGGGCCCACAGTATTTCTTACAACACCCCGATCAGCAACTCAGCACCTTGGCGGTATCCTTGATTCAATTTCCGCACGAAGAAAGCACCCGTTGGAAAACAGAATTTAGCCAGAACGCCGGATACCAGTCTCGTTTATTTGAGCAAGACTACGATCAGTTTATTACCATGCTTGCTGCCGGGCAAGAAAGCTCGTTGCAGCAATTCTTAAAAGCCGAAGAAGATCGATCTTCCGAGGTGATCTTATCGGCCATTCATTACTTAAAGCTGAGAAAGATCAAAAGAATGTTGCTGGAAAATCAGCAGGACATGGAAAAAAATCAAAACACCGAAGACATTGGCGTATTGCTACAAACGCATGAGCACCTTAAACAGATGGAGATAGCGTTGGGAAAACAATCGGGAAGCGTAATTATTCGTTAGTTACCGCCACTTCGCAACGTGTAAAGCGCAGCGCACTCCACACATGATCAAGTTCTACCCTGTCGATGCTTTCGTAACCACCACCGGTCAGCTGATTCCAACTGGTTTCGCGATTTAGATCGGTAACGATCTTGGAGGTACTCTTGGGATAGGCCACCCAGAACTTAGAATTATTCTTTAAAGAGGGCATCACATCTCTCAGAATACCATTGAGTTGATTCTCGTTTACGGCAAACACAAGCGCAAAGTCGATTTTTCTGCTTTTTAAAAGCGGGGTCATGTTCTTCGCAAAAGAGAGCTTACTAAACTGCTTTTCGATAGAAGAAGGAAGACCCTGTATCAGGAGGTTTTTCTCATCAGCTAATTGCAGTTTATCAAACAGGGTCTGTGACATAGGCAAAAGTTTAGCAGGATCATAAAGGTAACGAATTTTTACCCTTTTTTGGGTAAAAAAACAGACTAAACCAGGGCAAAAATTGAAAGAAAAGCAAGTGGAGCTTTGAAAATCAGCTAATTAAATATGTCTACTTTTTTTGTTGCTCCCTACGACGATCACGTCCTTTTAGGATTGGTAATTTTCCCTCTTTTCCCTTCAGTAAACGGCCTATATTTTTTTGATGCATGATCAATATCAGCAGCGCAACCGTAATAGCAAAGACCCTGTATAAGGGATTCTCTACGTTAAAGACCACCAAGATAAAGATCGGAAAACTAATGCCCGCCAATATGCTACTGAGCGATACAAAGCGAGTCAAAAAAAGAACTAGTGAAAATATCGTTACACAACTGACGGCCGTAATGGGAGAGATACCTAGTACCATACCAAAAATGGTGGCCACTCCTTTACCGCCTCTAAAATCGGCCCAAATCGGAAAGATATGTCCTAACACGGCCGCCAATCCTAACAAGGTCTGTACATTTTGAAGAGCCATCTCGGTATCGGCAAACTCAGGCAACAAGTGTGCAAGTTGTACGGCCAATACCCCTTTGAGTGTATCGACGATCATGACAAAAGTTCCCCACTTGGGCCCCAACACACGATATACATTGGTAGCCCCAGCATTGCCGCTCCCATACTCTCGAATATCGATGTTAAAAAATTGTCGGCTAACGAACAGCGCCGTGGGAATACTACCCAAGAGGTAGGAAATCAATAAAAGAGTAAATAGGCTCATTTGTAATTGACTTAACAAAAATATGACAATTTGTTAATATGCCACCCTGAGCAAGCCCCAGCCATTGAGGGCTTCAGCAGAAAGGATTCTTAGCTGTAATTGAGCGCATAGGGATCGTAATTCCACTAAATCTTCTACCAGCAATCCACTTAGTAGGAGTTGTCCTCCAGGTTCGAGCAAACTGACAAGAGAGGATAAATATTGCTTAATAATAAAGGTGTTGATGTTAGCTAAAATTATGTCAAACGTACCATGATCGGGTAATTGATCTGACAAATGCAGCTCAATATGCTTACACTCGTTGGTTTCGATATTTTCTGCCGCATTGTCGATACTCCATGTATCATTATCAATGGCCACTATTTGCTTAGCCCCTAATTTCTCGGCCAGTATAGCCAGAATACCCGTACCCGTTCCAAAGTCAAAGACCTTCTTTTGATCCCATTGTAATTTGCTCATCTCCGTTGCCATCAAGCGCGTAGTGGCATGATGCCCGGTACCAAAACTCATTTTGGGGGTGATCACGATCTCATGGCTTGCTTTACCCCACACAGGATGAAATGCCGCTCGGATATGTAAGAACGATTCGATTGTTACGGGATCGAAATTTGACTCCCACTGCTGGTTCCAATTCGTGGCCTGCAGTTCGTTTATGCGCATGGATACCGAATGATGATGGGCGACCTCGCTTGCCACGGCAATATCAAATTGAGCGCTGGGAATATACGCACGTAGTTCACTAGGTGCTTCTTCAAATCCTTCATATCCCTGCTCCGAGAGGGCCGCGATCAGCATATCGGACTGCTCGGTGGTGAGTGGCGAAAAAATGAGTTCGGTAAAGGATCCTGTCATAAAAAAAACCCTGCTAAGGCAGGGCTTGAAATTTGATTAGTGAACCACTCAGGCATTTTCCTCAGGCCCTTGCTGATCGGGTCTAGGGATCAACGCTTTGCGGGAAAGCTTGAACTTACCGGATTTAGGATCGGTGCCGATCAACTTCACCTTCATGGCATCTCCCTCTTTGACCAGCCCGTCGAGTGTTTCCAGTCGTTTCCAGCTGACCTCACTGATATGGACCAATCCCTGTTTACCAGGTAAAAATTCTACGAAAGCACCAAAGGGCATAATCGATTTAACGACAGCATCGTATGTGTCACCGATCTGAGGAACAGCTACTATTCCTTTAATCCACGAAACGGCTTTTTCAACACCCTCTTTGTTGACACTGAATATGCTCACTTCTCCTCTATTGTTGATCTCTTCAAGCGTAATGGTGGTACCGGTCTCGCGTTGGATCTCTTGGATCACTTTACCACCGGGCCCAATGACAGCACCAATGAACTCTTTGTCGATAAAGAGTTTCACCATGCGGGGGGCATGCGGCTTCACTTCTTCTCTAGAAGCGGGGATACAGTTGTACATAGCATCCAAGATGTGCAAACGACCGCGACGAGCCTGATCGAGTGCTTTGCGCATGACCTCCATCTTAAGACCATCTACCTTAATATCCATTTGTACGCCGCATATTCCGTCGCGTGTACCCGTTACTTTAAAGTCCATATCACCCAAGTGATCCTCATCCCCTAAGATATCGGTTAAGATAGCATACTTGTCGCCTTTGGTAATCAGTCCCATGGCTACACCGGATACGTGCTTAGGAGTACCCACACCGGCATCCATCAAAGCCAAAGAACCGGCGCAGACAGTAGCCATCGAAGAAGAACCATTTGACTCTAAAATATCACTGACCACCCGAACCGTATAGGGAAAGTCGCCAGATGGCATCATCTGCTTCAATGAGCGTTGTGCTAAGTTTCCATGTCCCACTTCTCGGCGGCTCTGTCCACGCATCATCTTTACCTCACCGGTAGAAAACGGAGGGAAATTATAGTGGAGATAAAATTTTGAGTCAACGGATTTGGCTGCGCTCTCGACCAAGAGCTCATCCATGGGCGTACCTAACGTAACGGTAGTAAGCGATTGGGTCTCCCCTCGTGTAAACAATGAGGAACCATGGGGAGAAGGCAATACGTCTACTTCCATATCGAGCGGGCGAACGGTTTCGAGGTCGCGTCCATCTAGTCGCACTTTTTCGTTTACTATCATGTCTCTGACCACATCGTACTGAAGGTCGCCGTAGTAAGTAGAGGCCAACTTCTTGGTAAGATCAGGTAAGCTCTCCGTATCGGAGAGACCAGCTTCTTTTTTCAGATAGCTCATCAACTCGGTCTTGATGGCATCAAAGCGATCGGAGCGTTCGTGCTTGCTATGACGACCCTTCGCCACTTCGTATACTTTTGGCTGGGCAAATGCATATACCTTTTGCTTCAAGGCCTCGTCAGAAGCCGGCTTGGTGTAATCTCTTTTTGAGGTAACACCCGCGAGTTGTCTTAATTCATGCTGTGCCTTTACTTGGACGCGTATGGCATCATGGGCCAGCTCAAGCACTTTACAAAGATCTTCTTCGCTACACTCCTTAGCTTCTCCTTCTACCATCATCAAATTCTTCTCCGTGGCAGCCACAATAAAGTCCATATCGGATTTTTCCATTTGACTGCGCGTCGGGTTGATAATGAAAGAACCCTCTACTCGAGATACGCGCACCTCCGAGATAATCTCTTTGATGGGAATATCAGATACGGCCAAGGCGGCAGAAGCAGCCAAACAGGCCAATGCATCTGGCATGATCTCAGGATCGCTGGAAATAAGAGTAACCAATACCTGCACATCACAGAAGTAATCTTCGGGGAACAAGGGACGAAGAGCGCGATCGATCAAGCGGCTGGTCAACACCTCATAATCATTGAGCTTGGCCTCGCGCTTAAAGAACGATCCGGGAATACGGCCGGCGGCAGCAAATTTTTCCTGATAGTCTACTGTCAGGGGAAAAAAGCTTTGCCCTTCTTTGGGCTCGCGGTTAGCCACTACCGTGGCCAGTAGCATACAATTACCGATAGATACGGTAACGGCACCATCGGCCTGGCGAGCCAAGCGTCCGGTTTCAATAGTAACGATACGGCCTTGACCGATATCGAACTGTTTACGAATAGGTTGTTGTAACATATACGATTTTTAGGAGACGACGTCTCAGTTATAAAAAGTAAAAGGGAAAAGGAATCCGCAGCAAGAATTACATTCACCTCGATCAAGACGATCGAACGAAAAATTGATCACTACGAAAAAACCAGTAAATTATTTTCTGATTCCCAACTGCTCGATCAGCTTACGATAACCGCTAAGGTTATGCTTTTGCAGGTAGTTCAGAAGACGTTTACGCTTACCGACCAGTTGCATAAGGCCCCGGTGAGTAGAGAAGTCTTTCTTGTTGGTCTGAAGATGATCGCTGATCTGGCTGATCCGCTCGGTGAGCAGAGCGATCTGTCCCTCGATGGAACCGGTATTCTTGGCCGTACCGGCATACTGAGAGATGATAGTGGCTTTTTTTTCTTTTGCTAGAGGCATCTTGTTGATTTTTAATTTTTCATCCGATTATCTGATTCATCCGACATCAGGGCGCAAAGCTATGCAAACTAGTCGAAATAGCAAGGTTTTAGGAGCTATTTTTTTGAATTTTAGGGCCTGTTTACCCTTGATTATCAGCCGATAGCTTAGTTTTGGGGGTGATGCTTTCTTCTGATACGAAAACCATTTTGCGCTTACAATTGCCAACGGATCCCCGTTGGGTCAATCTGGCTGCCCTATCGCTCGAAGATATCCTGACCGATCATGCGTATTGCGAGCAAAAGGCAGCAACCACTTGTATATCCCTGATCCAACGTTACTCCGGCTATGAAATGATCGTAGAGGAATTGTCCCCTATCGTTACAGAAGAATGGGGCCATTTTAGGGCGGTGCTGGCCGAATTGAAAAAAAGAGGATTGAAGTTGGGCAAACAACGAAAAGACCTTTATGTAAACGCGCTACTCGACTTTCAACAAAAAGGAGGCGATCTGGAGGGCAGGATGCTCGATCAATTATTGACAATGGCCCTAATTGAAGCGCGCAGTTGCGAGCGGTTTAAACGACTCAGCGAGGGGCTCGAAGATGCCTATCTTCGAAAATTCTATCGAAAATTCATGGAGAGCGAGGCAGGTCACTACACCTTATTCATCAAATTGGCCGATCATTACATCGATAAGCAAATAGTGAGAAAAAGGTGGAAGGAATGGCTTCAGCATGAATCTACGGTGATCGCCTCATTGGAAGTTCGAGGAGATCGCATACACTAATATGAACAGCCCACTTATTACCGAGGCCATTGAGGCCCTATTGGGTACGTCTAAACAGATACCCTATACCCGTATCAGCGATGGACTGATCAACTACTCGTTTTACATAGCGCATCCAGCGGGCCAACGTTTTTTTTTACAACAGATCAACAAAACTGTTTTTACCCAGCCAGAACACATCATCGGTAATCTGCAATTGATCTACCAGGCCTTGCAAGATCGAAATTCCGCAGCCCTGATAGCCAAGCCTATTTCATTTTTGAATGGCCATTCAGTTTTCTGCGATTCTTCGGGTGAATATTGGCGTGCTGCCGATCATATTGCCTCCAAAACCTTTCACCAAGCTGAGTATCCCGATCAAATAAAGCAAGCTGTAAAAAGTTTTGCTGATTTTACCAGGACCCTCTCCGATCTGGATGTGCGCTTGCTGCAGCCTACCTTGGTTGGTTTTCATGATCTCTCCTTACGCTATGATCAATTTTTAGTAGCCATCGAACAAGGTCTTCCCGAGCGCATTCGCGAGTCAGAAGCCCTGATCGAGGCCCTGCTGCATCGCGAGAACTATGTTACGCTCTATAAAGAGATCAGTAATTCCCCGCAGGATTTTAAACAAAGAGTAATGCATCACGATGCGAAACTCAGCAACTTGCTCTTTGATCAGGCAGGAAAAAAAGTATTAGCGATCGCCGATCTGGATACCACTATGCCTGGCTATTTCTTTTCAGACCTGGGTGACATGATCCGATCGATGGTAGCTTCTTGCGACGAAAATAGCGGAAACTCCAAAAAGGTTAATGCCATACCGGCATCGTATGAAATGCTCTACCAAAACTACGTACTTACCCTGCAAGATCAATGGACCCGGGCAGAGCAGTCCTTACTACATAGCGCAGGATTGTTGATGATCTACATGCAGTCTCTTCGCTTTATAACGGATCATTTGAATGGTGATCTGTATTATCAACTTCAAAGACCGGGACAAAATAAAGAGAGAGCCCTCCATCAATACGACTTACTTTGCTCGCTAGAAGAATTGCTTAAAGGGAAATACCAATTTAGTCTTCGCTAAGCGTTGGAGGAGGTTGCATTTTTAAAGTAAGACAACTCTTGCTGCAGGTCAATTTCGGGAAACTGTCCTTGTAAGCTTTGCGCCAACGCATAATGCTGCTTTAAGAATTGAAGATGTTGCTGCGTGTTGGGCTGACGGGGTCTGTGACGCATGGCCATCACGAGTTTTTTGATCTGCTCTGCTATCGGTAAAGATTCCTGGCTAAGACAATGTTCCTTGAACTGTTCAAGGACATAGTTTGTGGCGGCAAAATTGGGATGGACAAGGTCGATATCATAAAAGCGATAATCACGTAGCACATCGACCACCAATTCGTAGGCTGGGAAATAATAAAAGGGAACTTGCTGCTCTTGAAGTTGCTGTAGGGCCTCGAACAGTCGGGCCTTACTTCGATTGTTCTCGACTAAACCGTCTCGACTATGCCGAACCGGACTGATGGTTACCACAATACGTGCTTGAGGACGTAACCGGTAAAAATTCAAAAAACTGTTCTTCAATAAGGATACGATCTCGGAAACCGAGAGCAATTCTTTACTGAACCAAGACTGCGGAGCGCGATGACAATTAGCCACCCCCTGCCCCACAAGATGCGATGCTTTTTCAGCCTCCTCAGTCAGTCGGTAACAAAATGAAGATCCCAGTGTAACGATCAACCAATCGGCTTGTTCTATGAACTGGTGTGCTTGCTGCTGCGCTCTGTTGATGGCAAGAAGACATTGTTCTTTATCGGTGTTGGAAAAACGGGAGTGGTGGTCCCAACTATGCCAAGATTCTTGCCAAAAGAAAAGCTCCTCAGGGGCATATTTTTTTTTGTCTATGTATGAATTGATAGCCTGACAAACGGCATCGGGACCAAATAAGATCCCATGTGGATTTTGCAAAACGGAAAATTTCAGTTCTTCCAGTCCTGAACCGATATGCTCGGTAAAGCAAGATCCGACCAGTAAAATACGCTCGCCATACGTGATTAGCTTATCGGGGCTCTTGATACTTATGGGAAGTTGCCATTGCATCGCTTAGACAAATAGTTTAGCCGCTAGGGCAGCACTTGCGACCAGTTCCTTTTTATTAATAGTAGTTACATACCCCTTTTGCTCTACCCATTCTGCCAGCCATTCCATATTCAGGTTACTCACCAAACTGTCTGCTGCCATGGGACACCCACCTACTCCCCCCAAGGCCGCATCAAAGCGGGTACATCCCGCTAATAAACCCGCCTCTACCTTTTGCTTCCAACCATTGGGAGCAGCATGTAAATGCAAGCCGGTCTCTATACCCGCAAATTCCTTTTTAAAGGCTTTGGTCAATTGAAATACCTGCTCGGGTGTGGCCAGGCCCACCGTATCGGCCAATGAAAAAATTGTAGCCCCTAACGGACTTAAACGATAGGCCCATTCCAACACTTCATCTTGGTGATAAGGATCTTGGTATGGATTTCCAAAGGCCATGGAAAGATATATGACTAGTTCTTTATTATGCGTATGGCAAGCTGCCGCGATCGAGACGACCGTATCAAGTGCTTGCTGACGTCCCGACCGGGTATTACGCTGTTGAAAGGTTTCTGAAACGGAAAAAGGGAAACCCAGATATTGTATACAAGGAAAGCTGATCGCCTCATTGGCTCCTCTTTCGTTGGCAACGATCACCAACGATTTAGTAACGGAATTATCAAAGGATAATTTACTTAACACGTCTGCGGTGTCCGCCATTTGAGGGATCGCTTTGGCCGATACAAAACTGCCCAGATCGAGCGTATCAAAGCCTACCCGCAAAAGAGATTGAATGTATCTGACCTTGTCGGCCGTGGCAATGGGATGGGGCCAGCCCTGCATGGCATCACGTGGACATTCAATAAGTTTTATAGAAGTCGATGCGCTCATAAAAGGCGTTGCTTCATGGCCTCGTACAAAACGATACCGGTGGCGACCGACACATTTAATGATTCAAATTGATTCTGCATGGGAATCGAAAAATGATCGTCGCATTGTTTTTGCAAAGCCGGATAGATCCCTTTGTCCTCGCTTCCCAACACGATCGCCACGGGTACGGTAAAATCAACCGAATACAAGGGCGTAGTAGCTCGCATGTCGGTAGCGAGCACTTTGATGCCATTAAGTTGTAACTCATCTACTGCCTTGAGAAGCGAGGGTACTCGACAAACCGGGATCTTTTCGAGGGCCCCCGCAGACGTAAGGATGGCATCTTCTTGCAAGGCACCCACTCCCCTTTCCGGGATGATCAGCGCATGCACACCGGTACAATAGGCTGTACGAGCGATTCCCCCAATATTGCGTATATCGGTAATACCATCCAGGAGTAAAAATAGTGGCGACTGCCCGGCTTCAACAACTTGTGAGATCACATTTTGCAAATGGCAGTATTGTACTCTTGACTTCTGTGCCACACAACCTCCATGCGGACCGGCATTGAAGCTGTCGAGCTTGATGGCAGGTACATAAACGATGGGGACTCCACGATCGGAGGCCTGTTTACGAATAGAGGCCACAAGGACATCTTGCCATTTTGTATCCAGATAAATCCGATCGAGGGCAGGTCCTTGCTCCAGGGCCGCTAATACCGCCTGGGGGCCAATGACCAATGTGTTTTTCTTAGGACGAGGGGACGATCTTCTAAATGACTTCACCATACAAAGAAAGGAAAAAAAAGACCTGTCTCCATGGACAGGTCTTAAGTACTAAGAATTGATGCTCTTTATTTGATACCAAAAGCCTTTTTTACTTTGGCGACATAGTCGAGCTTTTCCCAGGTAAAGAGTTCCACTTTTCTTTTGACCTGCTTACCATCAGGGGCCGTAAAGACCTTTTCGATGGTTGATGGCGTACGTCCCATATGTCCATAGGCGGCCGTTTCGGAATACATAGGATTGCGCAATTTTAGACGCTGCTCAATAAAGTAAGGGCGCATATCGAATACACCCTCTACGATCTTGCCGATCTGACCGTCCGTCAGATTTACCTTGGCGGTGCCATATGTATTGACATTGATACTGGTAGGTTTGGCAACCCCGATAGCATACGAAACCTGTACCAAGACCTCATCAGCCACACCGGCTGCCACCAGGTTCTTGGCAATATGACGGGTAGCATAAGCAGCAGAGCGGTCAACCTTTGAGGGATCTTTTCCGCTAAAGGCTCCACCGCCGTGAGCACCTTTTCCGCCATAGGTATCAACAATGATCTTGCGCCCCGTCAATCCGGTATCCCCATGCGGGCCACCGATCACGAATTTTCCGGTGGGGTTAATATGGTATTTGATGTCGCTATTGAAAAGCTTCGCATATTTTTTGTACTTGGCCTTAATGCGTGGGATCAAAATATTGATCACATCGTTCTTGATGCGCAGTAACATCTTAGACTCCGCGTCAAAATCATCATGCTGAGTTGAGATGACGATAGCATCGATACGAACGGGTTGGTTATTATCATCGTACTCCAATGTTACCTGGCTCTTGGCATCAGGACGCAAATAAGGCATTTTGGAATTCTTCTCCCGGCGAATTGCAGCTAGTTCGATCAACAGGTTATGCGCCAAGTCCAATGCCAAAGGCATGTAGTGCTCGGTTTCGTTAGTTGCATAGCCGAACATCATGCCTTGATCGCCGGCCCCTTGATCTTCTTTCTTTTTTTTGTCAACGCCTTGGTTGATATCGGCTGATTGTTCATGAATAGCAGACAAAATACCACAACTATTGGCCTCGAACATGTATTCGCTCTTCGTATATCCGATCTTACGAATAACACCACGAGCAATCTCTTGAACATCGAGATAGGCTTTTGACTTTACCTCTCCGGCCAATACGACCTGACCTGTCGTAACCAGCGTTTCACAGGCTACTTTAGATTGGGGATCAAATGCCAAAAAATTATCGATCAAGGCATCGGATATTTGATCGGCCACCTTATCGGGATGGCCTTCACTTACGGATTCCGAGGTAAACAAATAAGGCATAAAAAGTAGTTTTAATTAGGGTTACAAAGATAAGGTACCCCCCGATTAAAAAAGAGAAACGAGCAACGATTATAACTTGGAATAGACCACCCGCAGCCTTAATCTTTTGGCAGGATTTAGGAAATTACCGCCGGCGATCACGATCCGTCCGTATCCGACCTGATCGGATATCCCGATTAGGTTAACACGACGGAATTGAGAAGAGTAAGCATAGGTCCGAAGCGGGGCTTGTATACGAAGTGTAAAATTGGTAGAATCGTTGGTGACGATACGCTGTACATAACGGGTAATATCGAAACGGTACGTACTATCCCTTAATAAAAGACCCCCAAACCGAGCATAATCGTAGCTAAAGGAGGTAAAATTATCCCTTGGGTTCATGTCAAAATCAAAAAGTCTGGCAGTATCGCCACGCTCATTGATGCGATCAAGGAAAAGAGCCTTGGGGTAGAAGAAAAAGGAGCGCTGCTCTGTCTCCAAGGGGGTCACCAATAACTCGGCCCGATGAATAACCGCATTTTGAAGGGTGTCTAGCCCTGGTATCCTGATGGTCGCATAAGAACCCGGAGCAGATTGCAGGTACACCTTATCGTCATTGACCTGGTTATTGGCCAGGTACTGTGCGTAAGCACCTCCCGGTGTTCTATTAACCAAATTGGCCTGTCCCCCTTTGGAATGATAGAATTCAGTAAGCGTGGTATCGATGGTCCCGTTCTTTTGTACCCGATAGTAAACGATCAATTTTGTCTTGATGTCGGAAGGCGAAAAGTACGTTAGCGCATTACCGCTATTATCGGACTTTACGGCAAGACCCCTAAAGGAGCAAAGAAACGAAGAGTCACTTCTGTATGCACCATTGGAAGTTGTACTGGTATCGTAGTTGGCAAAACGGCTACCTAATTGCGAATTCAGGCGGATGCGAACAACACCAGCCAGTTTCGAGGTATCTCTTTTACGGATAAAGGGGATGCTATCACTAAGCTGTTTTATTCGGTAGGTCTTTGACCCCAGCTCAGCTCCCCGTGTAGCAAAGGCGGACTGGTCATACCGATATAAAGAAGTGTCATTAAAACCCGATTGCTGATCGATCTCAAAGACTCGAAGCGTTTGAAAGCTATTGCTATCACCATAATATCCTTTGTAGGAAAGAGATAAGATGACCGAATCGATACCGACTACGGAGTCCTTCCGATAAAAAGGATAAAACATAGCCGTTGGGGGCAAAATGGTAAAGAAGGCATCGGCATGTGTCTTGCCGAATTCCCTATCATCATCAATATGACCAAGGGCCAGGTCGTCCGAATAGAAGACTTTATTGGAATCAGTGAAAAGAAAATTATTGGTGTTGGCCTCTAAAAAGGTCTGAAAGGTCCGAATATTATCAATTACCGGAAGCACATCGCCTCCCAGCTCGGTTGGGTCGTTGATTTTGGTGCAGCCAATAACACCCACAAGCAGGAATGCAAAGGAGCTAATCCATACTAACGTTGTTTTCCGGTGCAAGGATAGAAAAGAGGAATTTCGCATCACTTCGACGCAAGGTCGTTATAGAGTTGTAAATAGTCTGTTAAATCTCCCTCGGGTTGGAAAGGAATGGTTTTCTTCCCTTTAACCTTACTGAATTCCTCGGATAATTTCTTATCGATCTTGGCCGCCCCAAACGTAATGGCATCCGCATAACTGGCCGCTCCCCTGAATAAAGCAAGATTAGTACCCTCTTTGTAAGGTTCTAAGTCTTTATCCTTTAAACTGGCATGAATGAGGGCTTTTTTGATAAACCCTGCCCCTAACTTTTCTTTGAAAGTAGTTTCGCCAATGGTGTAGATGATCTTACTATGTGCAAAAACAGGTTCTTTCCGATACAAGGTCTTTAAATAGGCCGGAATCAGAGAGGTCATCCAACCACTACAATGGATTATATCGGGAGGCCATCCAAATTTTTTCACCGTTTCGAGCGCACCTTTACAAAAGAAAACAGTCCTTAGGTCGTTATCGTCAAACCATTTCTCATTTTCGTCATGAAAGACGAACTTGCGACGAAACAGTTCTTCATTATCTAAAAAGTAAACCTGTAGACGGGCACTGGGCAAAGAGGCGACTTTTATTTGCAGCGGCATGTCATCGTTATCCACCGATACATTGATACCGGACAAACGAACAACCTCGTGCAAACGATGTCTTCTTTCGTTGATAATACCGAAACGAGGCATGATACAACGGACCTCAAAATTGTTTTCATTTGCCTTGATAGCCAGTTTGTTGACGATCTCCGAGAACTCAGTGAGCTCCAAATAAGGAGACATTTCGTTGGCAATGAACAGGATACGCTTTTTAGGAGCCATAAGGGCTGCAAAGTTAACAAATTAAGGGCATCTATGCAATTTAACCGTTCAAATGTCTAAACGTCTCATTACCATATTACAATACATGTTTTTTTTAGGGCTGGGGCTCTTTTTCGCCTGGCTTTCCTTAAAAAATGTGGGTCAAACCGATCGCTTGCAGATCCAAAAGTCTTTAGCCGAGTCTAGGCAATGGCTGATCGCCCCGGTCTTTCTGATGCTGGTTGTTAGCCATTACCTCCGAGCCCTTCGCTGGAGATTATTATTGGAACCCCTTGGTCATCACCCCGGGATCCTGAATACCTTTTTTGCGGTGCTGATCGGCTATTTGGTGAATCTGGGTGTTCCTCGCTTGGGAGAGGTGGCTAAATGCACCCTGCTGGCACGCTACGAAAAAGTACCTGCCGAGCAGCTGATCGGAACCATCATAATAGAGCGCGTAATTGATGCCTTAATCCTATTGCTGGTATTTGCGCTAACCATCGGCTTACAACCCGGTCTATACTACCAGCTGTTGAATACATTTTTTCCAACTTCCCCATCACAGACAAGCTCCTCCCTCTCTAGGGTGCCTTTACTGATCGTATCTGGCATCGCTGGATCTTTTATTTTTTACTGGTTCGCCATCAAAAAAAGAACATTACAAGAGCTGAAACAAGCGGCCAAGATCATCTTACAACGTTTTTATGCGGGCATCGCTTCCATTGGGGCTCTAAAAAGACGCTTTCTTTTTATCACGCTGACCCTGTGCATCTGGTCGCTATACTTGCTGGCTGGATATATTGGATTCTTTGCTTTTGAAGAGACAGCCGGGTATGGTCTTCAGGAGGCGCTAACCATCTTATCGGCTGGTAGTGTTGGGATGATCGCTTCTCCGGGTGGCATTGGCGCTTATGCCTTTTTAATAGAGCGTTCTATGCAACTATACGGACTCCCCCATGGTATTGCCCTTGCCTTTGGCTGGTTGCTTTGGCTGGCGCAAACAGGAGTCACCCTGATAACCGGCGTGTTGAGTTTTATTCTGTTACCCTGGTTCAATAAAAAGAAAGACCCATTGACCGAATAGGGCTTACTTGTTATCGAGCGAAATCAAATAACTTTACCCATTCAATTTCATACCCATGAATTTTTCAACTTGGATTCCCTCTACCGGATCTTCTCCTGCTATTTGTACAGGCACCCATTGGATGCCGGGTACGGGAACCTTGATTCCCTCCTACTCTCCTGTTGATGGGAAAAAAATTGGCGAGTTGAACAGCGCCTCCAAAGTCGAGTACGAGATTGTTATCGAAAAAGCACAAACGGCTTTTTTACACTGGAGAAAAATGCCGGCTCCACAACGGGGCGAAGTGGTCAGACAAATGGGAGAGGCTTTTCGCACACACAAGACTGCCCTGGGTCAACTGGTATCGTACGAAATGGGAAAAAGTTTGCAAGAAGGCCTTGGCGAAGTACAAGAGATGATCGATATCTGTGATTTTGCCGTGGGATTGTCCAGGCAGCTCTATGGACTCACCATGCACAGCGAAAGGCCTGGTCATCGTATGTACGAACAGTATCACCCGCTGGGAATTGTGGGAATTATCTCTGCCTTTAATTTTCCAACTGCAGTGTGGAGCTGGAACGCCATGATCGCTTTGGTCTGTGGCAATGTTTGTGTTTGGAAGCCTTCTGAAAAAACTCCTTTTTGTGCCATTGCTTGTCATCATATTATTGCCTCTGTCCTTGAAAAGAATTCAGTACCCGAAGGCGTTTGTAATTTGGTGGTAGGCGGACGCGAGGTGGGTGAATGGTTGGCTGCCGACGTACGAATTCCATTGATCTCCGCTACAGGTTCTACGGCTATGGGAAAAAAAGTAGCCGCCGGAGTTGGACAACGACTGGGAAGAACGCTTCTGGAACTGGGCGGAAACAATGCGATCATTATAACCCCCGACGCCGATCTTGATATAGCCATTAGAGGAGCGGTATTTGGCGCCGTTGGAACAGCCGGACAGCGCTGTACCACCACTAGAAGACTCATCATTCATGAATCGCTCTATGAAACGGTAAAACAAAAATTAAAAGCGGCTTATGGACAACTTCGCATTGGCAACCCACTCGATCAACAAAATCATGTGGGCCCACTGATCGATACCGATGCGGTAAAGCGTTATATCGCAGCCATTGAAGCCTGCAAGGCCGAGGGCGGACGTTTCCTTGTAGAGGGAGCTGTACTGAGCGGACCCGACTTTAGTAGTGGTTGCTATGTGCAGCCTTGTATTGCCGAGGCTATGCCACAGTACCGTATTGTACAGGAAGAAACCTTCGCTCCCCTTTTGTACTTACTTTCTTACAAGACCATCGATGAGGCCATTGCTATTCAAAATGGTGTACCACAAGGTCTCTCGTCCTCAATTATGACCTTGAACCTTCGCGAGGCAGAGCTATTTCTTTCTCCCGAGGGAAGTGATTGTGGCATCGCCAATGTGAATATCGGAACAAGCGGAGCCGAGATCGGCGGGGCCTTTGGCGGCGAAAAAGAAACAGGGGGTGGCCGAGAAAGCGGAAGCGATTCCTGGAAGGCTTACATGAGAAGACAAACAAATACTATTAATTATAGTCGATCGATCCCCTTGGCACAGGGCATACAATTTGACATCTAAAAAAATCATATGAACAAAAATCGTATCCTTCTAGTCGTAACGGTAGCGCTTCTTCAACTGACCGTATTTGCACAAACACATTTGACCGCAGTAAGAAAAGAGGTCCCAAAAGGCTGGCACTTACTCGATCAACGAGATAGTGGTTATGCCGGCATTAGCCTTGACAAAGCCTATGCCTATTTGCGCAGCCAACAACGGAAAAGTCAGCCCGTTATCGTGGCCGTCATTGACTCGGGCATTGACACGCTGCACGAAGACCTGCGCGCTGTGCTGTGGACAAATCCAAAGGAAGTGCCCGGAAACGGCATAGATGATGATAAGAATGGATACATCGATGATATACATGGCTGGAATTTCTTAGGAGGAAAAGATGGACGCAATGTCGAAAAAGATTCTTACGAGGCAGCACGCGTTTATCATAAATACAAATCCGAATTTGAGAACATCGATCCCTTGGTCGTTAAGTTTAATAAAGAAAGTTTCTATTTATACAATGCATGGGTTCGCGCCAAGCAAGAAGTGGCTGGCGAACAAAAAGGAAATGGGGCCGAGATGATCATGATGAAAAGGGCCTATGGAAATTTATTGAAAAGTGATAGCCTATTGCGCAAAGCGCTAGGCAAAGACACCTTTTTAGGAAAGGAATTATCTGACTACCGGTCAGAGCAAAGTGATGTTAAAAAAGCACGTTCTGCGCTCTATAATCTGATGCTCAACAATGAAGCGCTCGACGTTACCAATGTAGAATTCTTAACGGGTTTTGGCGATTATATACGGGCCATGGAACAAAAGGAAGAAGCGGCCGAGAAAGCACCTGAAAATTTTCGCGGAGACATCGTCAAGGATAATTATCAGGACTTCAAGGATCGTTTCTACGGGAATAATGATATAATGGCTACCGAAAAGTCGGCCTTACATGGCACGCACGTATCCGGTATCATTGCTGCCAGTCGTGAGAATAAAAAAGGGACTGACGGCGTGGCCGATAATGTAAAGATCATGACACTGCGGGCGGTCCCAGATGGAGACGAACATGACAAGGATATTGCACTGGCCATTCGTTATGCGGTTGATAATGGAGCCCAGATCATAAACATGAGCTTTGGCAAAAGTTATTCACCCGAAAAGAAATGGGTAGACGAAGCCGTTGCGTATGCGGCCCAGAAGGGAGTACTGCTCGTGCATGCCGCCGGTAACGATGCCAAAAATCTTGATACTACGTATAACTACCCTTCTCCCCTTTCACTCGAGGGAAATCGGCCGGAAAACTGGATCACCGTAGGAGCGAGTGGCGATCCGGGTGCCGGGGGATATACCGCCTCTTTTTCGAACTACGGAAAAACAGAGGTAGATGTTTTTGCTCCCGGTGTCAAGATCTATGCACCCGTGCCAGGAGGAAATACCTACCAGTTCTTGCAAGGCACCAGTATGGCCTCTCCTGTTGTAGCCGGTGTGGCCGCACTTTTACTGGAATACTTTCCTACGCTTAGCGCCAGACAGCTAAAACAAGTGATAGAGCAATCGTCCGTTCCGCTGAAAGATTCTGTCCGTCACCCCGGTACAGGAGAAAAAGTACTGCTGAGTGATCTAAGCAAAACAGGTGGAATTGTCAACGCCTACGAAGCGGTCAAATTAGCGGCCACGATCAAAGGGGAAAGAAAACTACCCGTAACAACGTCTACTCCGCAAACCAAACCAGCAGCGGCACCGGTAAAAAAGACCAAGGGCTTCTAAGTATGCTTCCCAAAGGGAATGCGATCTTGAAAGCAGGAGCTTTGTTATATTTGTCCCATAAGAAAGACCATGGCTAAGAAAATTGAAGATCTTGATGTAAATCTGACTGGCGAAGGCTCTTCTTCGGAAGAGCCCCGAAGCAGTTGGTTCAAACGCATCAAAAAAGGGATCGTAACCCGGACCTCCGAAAAAATGGAGACACCCGAAGGGTTATGGAATAAGTGTCCGGAGTGTAGCCATATCTGTACCTCGCACGATCTAAAAGACAATTGGCATATTTGTCCTAAATGCCAATATCACTTTCGAATTGATAGTGAAACGTATTTCCAGATCATTTTCGACGATAGCCAGTATACCGAACTTTTTGATTCGATCCGAAGCAAAGATTTTTTAGCGTTTACCGACCTTAAGCCCTATCAAAAACGGCTCGAGGATATCTGGAGCAAGACCGACCTGAAAGATTCCATGCGAGTGGCCACGGGTAAGGTCAATGGAAAAAATTTGGTGATCGCCTGCATGGATTTTGAGTTTATTGGCGGATCGCTGGGCAGTGTGATGGGCGAGAAATTTGCCAGAGCCGTTGACCATTGCATTGCACACCGCAGTCCCTATCTAGTCATCTCCAAAAGTGGTGGCGCCCGGATGATGGAAAGTGCCTTCTCACTAATGCAGCTTGCCAAGACCAGCGGTAAACTCTCACAGCTAAGCGATGCTAAACTGCCCTACATTTCCCTTCTTACCGACCCTACTTTCGGCGGAATATCCGCTTCTTTTGGTATGCTGGGCGATCTGAATATCGCAGAGCCCGGCGCCTTGATCGGATTTGCCGGACCCCGCGTAATCAAAGAGACCATAAAAAAAGATCTCCCCGAAGGATTCCAACGTTCCGAATTTATTTTAGAGCACGGGTTTTTGGATTTTATCGTACCCCGCAACGAACTCAGACAAAAACTCTCGACACTTATTACGATGTTCGAACAATAGTCCGAACCATTCGGCAACGTTTTCTTTATGCAAGCCCTTCAAAACAGACAGGCAGTCTATGATTATTTTATTGATACACGCTACCAAGCGGGTATGGTCTTGTTGGGCACCGAAGTAAAATCGCTTCGAGAAGGCAAGGCCAGCTTCAACGATAGTTTCTGTGTGGCGCAAGAGGGCGAGGTCTGGATCAAATCGCTGCATATTGCCCCCTATAGCCATGGCACACATAGCAATCATGAGCCCTTACGAGACAGAAAACTTTTACTGACAAAAAAAGAGATCAGCCGGATCGCTTCGGCCCTAAAGGAAAAAGGATATACACTGGTGCCTCTTCGGATTTTTTTTACCGACAAAGGAATCGTGAAAATAGAGATCGGTCTGGGACGCGGAAAGAAACAATACGATAAACGCGATAGCATCAAAAAAAGAGAGGCTGAAAGAGAGATCAAACGAAAGGGGGTCTGATCCCATGAATCCTATCTAAGCAAACACCTGAAATCCGCTTCACTTTTCCAGCCCTACCCTAAACTACTTCTACTCAAATAGCTCTGGCTGATCGTTTGACTTGGCCTTGACCCATTCCATTTCGGTAGACTTGCTATAATCGGCTAATTTGGTGCCCACCGTTTTCCAGCCCGTCACCTCAGCGATCTTACTAAGCTTTAGTTTTGCCTTTCTGATTTGAGCCCCTTTTCCTTGTTGCATGGCCAAGACGGGTTCGGCATCGGTGGTAACCGCCTCAACATAATTGCCCTCGCCCTCTTTAATAAAACTGAATTTAGATCGCAAGGTACTGGTCTCGATCTTGAAACGCTTGAGCATGTACTGCTTGTTTTTCATGTCCACATACACAGCGGTGACCACTTTTTCGGGATCGTATTTTTCGATCTGCAAGACCTTATCTGGATCGAATTTTTGCGTTAGCTCCTGATCGGTAATCTCATAATTTCCGTCGCTATACAAAACTAAGAGTTGATCTTCGGGCTGGAAGGAACCAAGGGGCATCCCCTTTTCTTCTATATGAAGACGACCAAACTGATCATCGAACCAAAGTCTTTTGGCTGAAATAGTAGACTTACCCGCCGCTTTCAATTTTACAGAACGAATGGGATATTTGGTTACCTGGTTACCCATACTGCTTCGCCCTTTTACGGCTAAGGTCTCAAAATGAAATTCAAACTCTTTGATGCGCGCTGAACAACCCGCCGTCAAAAGAATAGTAACTAACTCAGCCTCACCATTTGCGTTGACACTGAGGTAATGAACCTTACTCTTTTCGTCTCCCTTGGTCAGATCGTATTCCTTATCTCTTGTCACCCCGGTAACCGTAAAACGCTTGGCATAACTGACCCCTCCCTTGCCATCTGCATAGATGAGATTGTAGGTGGTTCTTTCATCATTTTTTTGAAACAGGGCCACATGAATAATATCTTTTCCAATAAAGCTTTTTTCTGCCACTTTTACCACTTTAAGGGTCCCTCGGCGCGTAATGGCGATAATATCGTCCAGATCGGAACATTCGAATAATAATTCATCCTTTTTTAGTCCGGTACCGATAAATCCATCCTCGCGATTAACATACAATTTAGTGTTGGCAATGGCTACGTGCTTGGCTTCAATGACCTCGAACTCTTTGATCTCGGTACGTCGCTCTCTCCCCTTCCCAAATTTCTTCAATAAACCCTCGTAGTAAGCCACCGCGTAATCAACCAAATTATCCAAATCGTGACGAACCTGCTTCATCGCTGCCTCCAATTCACTGATCTGCGCATTGAGCTCGTCGATATCGAGTTTATAAATTCTTCTGACCGGCTTTTCGGTCAGCTTAACGATATCCTCACGACTGATCTCCCTTTTGAGCTTTTTCTTGAAAGGACCAAAGGCCTCATCAATAGCCAAGAGAACCTTATCCCAAGTAGCATGCTTTTTTTCCAGCTCCTTATAGATCTTTTCTTCGAAAAAGATCTTTTCTAACGAGGTGTAATGCCATTTTTCCTGTAGTTCCGAAAGACGAATGCGAAGCTCCTGCTCCAACAGCGCCTTCGTATGATCAACTGAGCCCTTTAAAAGTTCTTGAACACCTAAGAATTGAGGCTTTTGCTCAGCGATCACGCAAGCATTGGGAGAGATCGAGATCTCACAATCGGTAAACTTGTACAATGCGTCGATGGTCATATCAGGTGAGATCCCAGCTGCCAGATCGACGAGTATCTCCACATCGGCAGCCGTATTGTCCGTCACTTTCTTGATCTTGATCTTTCCCTGATCATTAGCCTTTACTATCGACTCCATCAATTGCATGGTGGTGACGCCAAAGGGAACACTGCGGATCACCAAGGTCTTTTTGTCCGCTTCCTCAATATGAGCCCGCAACTTGACCTTTCCTCCTCGCTTGCCCTGATTATAATCAGTCACATCGATTAGACCACCGGTTTGAAAATCGGGATACAAGTCAAAGCGACGACCACGCAGGTACTTGATAGCGGCTTCCAATAATTCACAAAAATTATGCGGCAAGATCTTGGTGGAAAGCCCTACTGCGATACCATCGGCTCCTTGCGCCAACAGTAAAGGAAACTTCATTGGCAAGGTAACCGGTTCTTGCTTGCGTCCATCATAGCTTAATTGCCATTGCGTCGTTTTGGGATTAAAGGCCACCTCCAAAGCGAATTTGCTGGGACGAGCCTCTATATAACGAGCCGCCGCGGCATCATCACCGGTCCTTACATCGCCCCAGTTTCCTTGCGTATCGATCAACAAGTCCTTTTGGCCGAGATTAACCAAGGCATCACCGATACTGGCATCTCCATGGGGATGGTATTGCATGGCCTGCCCAATGATATTAGCCACTTTATTATAGCGCCCATCGTCCATTTCTTTCATGGCATGAAGAATACGACGTTGAACGGGCTTAAGCCCATCTTCAATTGCCGGTACCGCCCGTTCCAGAATAACATACGAGGCGTAGTCGAGGAACCAATGCTTATATTGGCCTTGAACACCGGTATCGCCTGACTGTGTAAAGGAAGCTTTCGTTTTCAATGGTACTACAAGTTTAATGCATTAATCTACAGTGTCCGATTGGTCTTTGGAAGAAAAAGCACCGGGCTGACGAAATTCTAGTTCTTTCCACTGCGCAGGGTTATCTCCTTTTCCCTCCAACACACCCGCGGCGACAAGCGAACGTAAGCGCCCCATCAAGAAGACATCACCTGTTCTATTTTTCATTCTGGTCAGCAACTGCTGCAAAAGGCGATGTGCCTTTTGCCAGTCTCCGCTCACAAAGCGACGTATCTCTTGATCGTAGCAATTGATCTCTTTACTGATCAATTTCTTTCCTCCTTCGAGCCAACGGACCATGCCGTTCTCTTCGGTCAATTTTTTCCACTCATCCGGATCGATCTCGAATTCACTCAGCGTAATGGGCCTCGCTAATTTTTTAGCCTTTAAAAATTCAGCCGGCCTGATCTCGCTCAAAAAGGTTGGATAAAATAGTTGTCCCTTCTCATTTAAAAAAGGAAGGTTATTCATATACAAGATCATTACTCTGCCTTGGTAGGCTCGCAGTTGGGGCAATAACCAATAATACCCAGCGACATCATGTTGATTTTGCCCCATCCAGATCCAGCACTCCTGGTCCGGTTCCTGCTCTACGTATTGCGTAATGGACTGTACTGTCATTTGATCGTCGATCTGCCCGACTCTCTCCGTCCCATAGGGCGAATCGGCAAGCAATGTGATCCACCATTCCTTTCTGATCTGCCTACCCTCGGCCGTATCCAGTCCGGCGATCGGCCCCACGGCATAATCGTCCCGAATCAGCTCAATGGGACCGTCCAGCGAAGGATCTAATGCAATGACTTGTTTTAACAGCTCAACATCAGGTTCATTAAAAACAATATGAAGCATAGTGAAAATTATTTAGCGGTAGATAAAGTAATTACATAATATACGCAAGTGGTCAGATAATTGCGCAAATACGGGATCCGCCCAAGCCATGACCACTGCTTTTTGGGCTTCCAACCAAATTTCCATTGATAGATCGGATTGATCATATAAAATTGTCGGTTTGCAATTTTATAACCTAGTTGTTGACAAATGCGTTCGAATCGCTCAATGGTGATGCGGGTAGCACGAATCTCCAATAACTCGTGGACGGGTTCTTTATTGATCGCCAGCAACCCTTTATACAAAAAGGAAGGAAGCAAGTGTATATAGGGCAATTTGGCCAGCCAGGAGCGGGCTATTTGCTGGTGTCCTCCAAAGGGCATATGCCAGGGAGGAAATCCAAAGAAAATGACCCCGCCGGGAGTGAGCCAATTCTTCATATAGCGCATTAAGCGCGGTTGATCGTGAATATGCTCTATAACATCCTTGAGAACAATAATGTCAAAAGGTCCCTTTAGCTCTTTTTGCAGATCGGTCTCATAAATATCTTTATCGACATAGTGGAGCTGTCCTCGCCCGATGGGCTCCCACAGAAATCCACAGGCCCACTCCACGCGCTTGGGGTCAAGTTCGACCCCTACCCCCTGACACCCTCTTTCTAAAAATGCTTGCAAAACCCCACCCTCTCCCGCACCGATCTCTAACACACGCATTCCTGCCTTGATAGGAAGGATAGCTTCAATAAAAGGGAGCACGTATCCCTTGGCATTGAGGTATTGCATTTCGAAGTAGCGCTTACGATCGGCGTGAAAGTCAAACATTACTTTTCTAGTTCTGCGTCCAGGGGCTTATCGGATTCGATGCGAAGATTATCAATAATAAATTCTTGACGGTCGGGGGTGTTCTTACCCATGTAATACTCCAAGAGCTGTTGCACATGATCGCCTTGCTCCAAGCGCATCAATTGCTTACGCATATCAGGACCAATGAACTGCGCGAACTCATCGGGACTGATCTCCCCTAAGCCCTTAAAGCGAGTCACCTCGGGCTTTTGTCCTAATTTCTTTACGGCGGCAAGTTTCTCTTGCTCGGTATAACAATAGATGGTCTCTTGTTTGTTACGAACCCTGAATAGCGGTGTCTCCAACACATAAACCTTCTCGTGTTTGACCAAGTCGGGAAAGAATTGTAAAAAGAAGGTCATCAACAATAACCGAATATGCATTCCGTCCACATCGGCATCGGTGGCAATAACGACATTATTGTAACGCAATCCCTCCAATCCCTCTTCGATATTGAGGGCATGTTGAAGCAAATTGAATTCCTCATTTTCGTAAACCACTTTTTTGGTCAACCCAAAACAGTTCAATGGCTTACCTCGTAAACTAAAAACAGCTTGTGTCTCGACCTTACGTGCCTTGGTGATGGAGCCGCTGGCACTATCCCCTTCGGTAATAAAGATGGTGGTATCTTTTTGTCTGGCAAGAAAATCATCCTTTCCGCGGGCCGGCACATCATCGTTGAGATGATACCTGCAGTCACGAAGCTTTCGGTTATGCAGGTTGGCTTTCTTTGCGCGCTCATTAGCCAGCTTCTTGATTCCGGCCAATTCCTTACGCTCACGCTCACTTTGCTCAACTCGTTTTTTTAGGGCATCCGCTACAGCAGGATGCTTGTGTAAATAATTATCGAGTTCTTTGGACAGAAAATCGCCAACGAACTGACGCATGCTAGGCCCCTCGATATCCACATTGAGGGAACCCAGTTTTGTCTTGGTCTGCGACTCAAATACCGGCTCCACCACCCGAACGGAAATGGCCGCAACGATACCGGTTCGAATATCGGAGGCATCGTAATCCTTTTTAAAGAAATCTCGTATGGTCTTTACATAGGCTTCTCGAAAAGCCTGCTGATGCGTACCTCCCTGTGTAGTATGTTGTCCATTGACAAAACTGTAAATATCCTCCCCATAGTCGTTGGTATGAGAGATCGCCACTTCGATATCATTGCCGCTCAGATGAATAATAGGATATCGAATCTCGTCCTCGTTGGTCTTTCGCTGCAACAGATCGAGCAACCCATTCTTGCTGATGTACGTCTTACCATTATAATTGATCTTAAGCCCTGCATTCAAAAAACAATAGTTCCATAATTGGTTATCGAGGAACTCCGGTAAAAAACGGAAATTCTTAAAGATGGAATCGTCGGGGATAAAGGAAACCAGTGTTCCGTTGGGTTCCGTGGTTTTTGCTTCTTTTTGCTCCTTGACCAATTCACCACGGGAAAACTCGGCTGTTTTTTCTTTTCCATCACGTATGGCCGTCACCTTAAAATAATGGCTAAGGGCGTTGACCGCCTTAGTGCCTACGCCATTTAAGCCAACCGACTTTTGGAACGCCTTACTATCATATTTAGCCCCGGTATTGATCTTACTGACAACGTCTACGACTTTTCCCAGGGGGATACCCCGCCCAAAATCTCGCACCGTAACGGTCTTTCCCTCGATTTGCAGTTCTACGGATTTTCCAAAGCCCATCGTATACTCATCGATACAGTTATCCATCACTTCTTTGACCAAAACATAGATGCCATCGTCTGGAGAGGAACCGTCTCCCAGTTTTCCAATGTACATGCCGGGGCGAAGACGGATATGCTGTTTCCAGTCGAGCGACTGAATGCTATCTTCTGTATACTCAAATAAGGGACTTTCTTTTTCTTTTGCCATAGTTATAAAGAGCAGGCAAATATACCAATTGGAGGCTTACTGTTGCAACAACTCTTTTACACTTACTCTTCGCTTCTGCTCGCTATCAAAAAAACGATAGCTTATCGTGTAGTCCTTTCCGATCAAAAAAACGGATGGGACAGGTAATTGCGGAGGATTCGGGGCATTGAGCTTGACCAGATCGATGCCCCCACTACGAAAACGGGCTAACTGCGACACCGAAAACTCTTCCAGTACGTCATACCGTTTAGCGATCAAATGAGCAGAATCCCATAAAAGAGAAAACCCGGCCCTTGTTTTTTGCAAAGTAATGGCACGGCTGGAATCAGACTCAGGGCTAATGGCAATAACGGTCGTTTGACGATCCGTAAAAAAAGATAAGGAATCTTGCAAACGAGACAAAAGACGAATACAAGAGGGACTCCAGGACCCCTTATAAAAAACAAGCAAGACAGGTTCTCGCTTAGCCAACTGGCGTAAATTGACTTCGCGGCCAAATTGATCTGTTCCTGTAAAATCAGGGGCCTTCGCTCCCAGAAAGAGTCCCTCTGGCTGGCCTTGAGAAAAAGCCACGGTGCCAAACAAAAAAAATAGCGCTGCCAGAAAATAACTTCTCATACCCTAAGCTGCCCTATCAATTTTGTTGCAGGCTGCGAAAATCGACTGTTACCAGTTTACTCACTCCCGGCTCTTGCATCGTGACCCCATAGATCACATCCACCGTACTCATGGTCATTTTATTGTGCGTAACAATAATAAATTGAGAATTTTCGCTGAATTGTCGGATCATATTAGTGAACTTGCCCACATTGGCATCATCAAGTGGTGCATCCACCTCATCGAGAATACAGAAGGGGGCTGGTTTGATCAAATAGATCGCGAACAGCAGCGCTGTAGCGGTAAGCGTTCTCTCCCCGCCACTCAATTGCGTTAAAGAGCTGGGGCGTTTCCCCTTCGGCTTAGCCACGACATCTATACCACTCTCGGCTATGTTTGTGGGGTCTTCCAATACCAGGTCGCACTGGTCATCATCGGTAAAAAGAGTCTTGAATACTTTTTGAAAATGCATTCTGACCTGCTCGAAAGTGTCTAAAAATTTTTGATTGGCGGTGGCTTCTACCTCTTCAATGGTCTTTAAAAGACTATCCTTAGCTGTGACCAGATCGGTCTTTTGCTCTACGATAAAATCGTAACGCTTTTTCATTTCGGTAAAGGCCTCAATAGCGGTGGGATTGACCTCCCCCAGATTTTCGAGCCTTTTCTTCATTCGCTCAGCAGTAGCTTGCAACTCTTCAAGGGCCGTCTCAGAGAGGCGGGCCTCTCCTAAGATCTGCTCGAGATCCACGCGAAACTCTACACTCAAACGCTCCTTCATACCGGCCAGCTGTAATTTTAGATCGTTGAGCTTGTCCTTTATAGCGGCTAATAAAAATTCGACCTGCTCTTTTTCTTTGCTTTGATGGCGTATGGCACTTTCTTTTTCGCTTAACTCATTTCGGAGCACATAATAGGCTTGGTCCGCAGTATTAAGCAACGCTTCGTCCTCTTGCTTCTTTCTCAACAACTCCAATAGCTGCTGCTCAATTGATGTGAGCTGTTCCCTTGATTGCGTAGAAGAGTCGGTGGTTTCAGCTTGTTGTAATTTACTTTGCTCGATCTGCGACTGAAGATCGGTCAGCTGATTATTTTTGAACGAACTCTCTTGTACCAGCCCGCTGATCTTACTCTGCTGACGGGTAATAGAAATATTGAACTCGTTGAATTGCCGGGTAGCTTCATTGTGCGTTAGTTCACCGGAACGAAATTCACTCTCAGCACCCTGCAGAGAGATCTGCAGACCGGAGAAGGCGGCATTAAGCTGCTCAAACTCGCTACGAACATCGGCCACAGAAGCGGTGATCTGCTCTACCTGAGCTTGCAGTTCGGTGACCTTTGCACCACTGCTTTGCTGGGTATTAGTGAGATTCTCTACCTTATTTTGAATAGCGAACAACTCATTCGAAAGATGCTGAATCTCCTTTTCTGCCTGCCGCAAGGCCACTTCACGAAGGTCTTCATTGAAGGCGATCACTTCGTTGTGACGGGTTTGAATGGTGGACCGCAACGCATCGACTATCGCTTGCTGTTGGTCAATCGCTAGCTGCAGCTTTTCCAGATTTTTTGCCCGTCCTATCTTGTTACCCTCGAAAAGACCCACACTTCCACCGGTAAGGGAAAATTTTCCTTTAACGTAACGACCTTGCTTTTCGATCACTACAAACCCATTGCTATTACTAAGGGCCTCCTCGCTATCAGCAATAAAAACATTACCCAATAATTGCTCTGCCAATTTGCGATAGGGATCCTCTACTTCCACCACACTCAAAGCGCTGATAGCACCCGTGAGTTGATGCGAGCTAGCACCCTGTCCATGCGCATTGACCTGATCGAGCAAAAAGAAATTTGCTTTCCCTTTTTGATGTTTATCCAACAAATGAACCGCTTCAAGACCTTCTTGCAAATCAGCCACTACATAGTAACTGAGATAGGGCTCGAGCACATTTTCTAATGCTTTGCGGTATTCCTCCTTTACGTAAAGCACATCGGAGAGAATGGGTACTTGTGATCGCCATTCTTTGTTGTTATGCAAGAACTTGACCGAATCGGGATATCCCTCCATGGAGTCGATCATGCTCTTTAGCAAAGCGAACTCATTCTTTTTAGCATCGAGCTTTCTACTTTCCTCGGCCAGCTCGTTTCGAAGTTCATCGAGTATGGCTTGCGTTTGCAGGATCTGCTCTTTTGTTTGATCTTGATGTTGCTGCAACTGCTCCAGGTCTACCTTTCGCTCGGCCAGCGTGCTTTCTTTTTGAGAACGTTCTGTGGCTAATTGCTCCAACAAGGCCGCTCGTTGTGTGCGCTCGGTCTCGAGCTGCTGAAGAGTACGTTGCAAATTTTGAACAGATGTATCGGCCACGGCCACTCTCTTTTCGGCATCGAATTGTTGCCGCTGTGTCTGCTGATACTGCTGACGAAGCGTTTCCAACGCGGCCCGCTTCTGTTCCATTTGCGACCGAGTTTGCTCCATATTCGATTGAAGTTGAACAAGCTCTTGCTCTAATGACTTTAGTGCTTTTTCTTCTTCCGCTATTTGCCCCGTTGTAAATGAAATACTTTCGACAATTCCTTGCAGTTGTCCTTCTGCCTTGGACAGAAAGACATTGAGCGATTCTTGCTTTTCAGAAAGATATTCCAATCGCTGCGTAGCCAGATTCTTATCATTCTCCTTTACGCGGACCGATTGTTGCAGCTCATTGAAGGCCTGCTGCATGCGCTGCAAGGCTTTTTCCTTTTCTACAAAAACCAGCTTCTCTGTTTCAAGAGCCGCCTCTTGCACCGAGATGGCCGCCTCGATCTCTATTTTACGATTACTCTCTTTTTCTAGTTGTTCGGTCAGATCGCTATACGAGAGATTGAACCCCTCCAAAGAGGCCTTGGCCAATTCGATGCTTACCTCTCTGTATTCTTTTTTTATCTCTTGATACTTCTCTGCTTTCTTTGCCTGACTCTCTAACGATTTCAATTGGTTATTGATCTCAAAGAGCAAGTCCTCGATCCGGGCCAGATCTTGCTCGGTAGCCTCCAGCTTCGATTTAGCCTCTTTCTTTCTTGTTTTATAGATCGATATACCCGCGGCTTGCTCGAGCATCTTGCGTCGGCTATTGTCCTTGTCCTTGATCAGGTCATCGACCATATCCAAGGCAATAATGGCATAGCTATCGGTACTAATACCGGTATCGAGAAAAAGATTCTGTATGTCCTTTAAACGACACTGCACATCGTTGAGACGATACTCACTTTCGCCGTTCTTATAAAATTTTCTGGTGACCGTTACTACGTTAAAATCGGTAGGTAGCAAATTGCGAGTATTCTCAAAAGTCAAACTCACCTCGGCCAAGCCGCTCGCGCTGCGTGTCTTGGAACCATTAAAGACCAGGCTGTCTAGATTCTCACTTCTCAACTGACTTATCTTTTGCTCTCCGATTACCCACCGTATACTATCTACAATGTTTGATTTTCCGCATCCGTTAGGACCTACGATGCCGGTAATATTATCGTCGAAATTGATGATGGTTTTATCAGCAAAACTCTTGAACCCCTTGATTTCTAAGCTCTTTAATCTCACAATAAATCGATTTTAAAAGGAAAAAGACCACTGCGAATTTAACGGGAAAACAGCATAATGCACCAGGTCTCCCTGCCCAGTTATTCACATAGAACGGTTAAAATTGTGGGAAGATTTACCAGACCCATTCCCGTAGCGAGAGGTACACCTGCTGGCCTTTTTCAAAGTGGGCAACTGGTACGCTTACCTTGATCCGTTCTCCCCGGCAAACCACTTCCACCAGCGAGAAAGGACCCAAAAAACTAACCGCCTCGACCGTGGCTAAAAATGAATTGGGATTCTTTTCTTCAATGTCAAGTGTAAATTGTTCCGGTCTGGCATAGACCATTTTCGAATTTGTAGGTCGGGCAGCTGAGCCACCCATGGGTGTCAGCCACTCTACGGACAAGGCCATAAAGGGGCCTAATAATCCTGCACAATACGCATTAACAGGATGCAAATACAAATGCGAAGGGGCCCCTTGCTGTACGATCTGGCCATTTTGAAGTAGCAAGATCTTATCGGCCCAAGAGAGCAGATCGGCCGCATCGTGAGAAACGATCAAGCTGGAGACAGACAAGGATCGCTCAATGGTGGTCAACAATTGTTTGATATTCTCTTTTTGGACAAAATCGAGATTAGAAAAGGGCTCATCCAATAAAAGAAGCCGAGGTCTTTTGACTAGGGCATTAGCCAGGGCCACCCGCTGACGCTCCCCACCGGACAACTGGCTGGTCTTTCGCTTGAGCACATGATCAATGCCACATAGAGAAAAAAGGGATATTGCTTCGTCAGTCTCTAAAATATTACTTAACGCTAAATACTCCTCGACGCAATAGTGATTGAGTAACTCAAAATGTTGACTGAGATAAGCGATATGACGATGACCGGGTAATAGCTTCTCCTCGGGCCCCTCCACCCTCTTGTCTTCAAAAATAATGTTGCCCTCGGCGGGCTGTAAAAGGCCGGCGATCATTTTTAGTAAAGAAGACTTACCGGCACCTGTTTCTCCGGCAATGCCCAATCGCTCGTTACGTTGCATAAAAAAGCTGATTCCCGCTGAAACGGGCCTTGCTTGATGAGACGTAACTACCTGATTGACAGAGAGCCATTGCATCTGGTAAAAATAATGGTTAATTATTTAACCTTTTAAGAAGATCCCTGTTAAACAAACTATATGAGGCATTTTACCCTCCAAGAAGTTAAAAGCTGGGATAGATTTTACAGAGGCAACTTCATCAACTCGATAAGCGGCTTCAAATCCGTTAGTCTGATTGGAACGGTAGATAGCAACAATAATGCTAACCTTGCCATTTTCAGTAATATCGTTCACTTAGGAGCCGATCCCGCATTGATCGGATTTATCAACCGACCCCGAGAGGCCTCCCCTCATACACTATCCAATATAGAGGAGACCAAAACCTATACCATCAATCACATACATGCCGATTTTTTGGACAAGGCCCATCAGACTAGTGCCAAGTACAAAAAAGAAGAAAGTGAATTTGATAAAACGGGTCTGACACCGCTTTGGACAGAAGACAGCAAGGCGCCCTATGTAAAAGAAAGCTCCTTACGCTATGCTTTGGACCTACAAGAAATTATTCCCCTAAAACAGAATGATACTTTTTTAGTGGTGGGGGCCATCAAGCACATCTATGTGCCCATAGTCGCCATACAGCCTGATGGCTTTGTGGACCTCGAAAAAGTAGGGAGTCTTGCCTCCCTGGGGATCGACGGCTATTATAAAACCTCGCTATTAAAAAGATATTCTTACGCCCGGCCAAATCAAGACCCCACTGAGTTGCCTAATTGATCATTTTAGTTTATCCAACAGATCGAGTCCCTTTTCCTTCGCCACTCTCTTTGCAATATCATACCCGGCGTCAGCGTGTCGAATTACTCCCATACCCGGATCATTTCGTAAAACTCTCGAAAGACGTTTTACCGCTTCAGCTGTCCCATCAGCCACTATCACCATACCGGAATGAATACTGTACCCCATACCCACACCTCCTCCATGATGAAGGCTGACCCAACTGGCGCCACCGGCCGTATTGACCAATGCATTTAAAATGGGCCAGTCCGCTACCGCATCGCTACCATCGAGCATGGCTTCCGTTTCGCGGTTGGGACTAGCCACGCTACCCGTGTCTAAATGGTCCCTTCCAATAACAATGGGAGCTTTTACCTTTCCGGTCTTGACCAGCTCATTGAAGGCGAGGCCTGCCCTTTCTCTTTCGCCCTGTCCTAACCAACAAATACGCGCAGGAAGGCCTTGAAAAGCGATCTTTTCGCGAGCCATTTTCATCCAGCGAACCAATCCCTTGTTATCAGGAAAAAGTGAAAGGATCAACTCGTCGGTAACCGCAATATCATCAGGATCTCCACTTAGCGCCGCCCAGCGAAAGGGCCCTTTTCCCTCGCAAAAAAGGGGCCGTATATAGGCCGGAACAAAACCCGGAAAGGCAAAACAATCTACTGAGTCATTGGGTAAAAATTGTTGCTGGTACTCCTTGGCACGCGCCCTGATATTATTTCCATAATCGAATGTAATCGCCCCTTTTTTCATTAATTGAACCATCAATGAAACATGATGAAACATCGAGTGGTAGGCCATTGCCGTGTAAGCATCGGGATCTTTTTCTCGTAGGGTAATCGCTTCTTGCAAAGAAGTCTGATGAGGCCAATAACCGATCAATGGATCGTGGGCACTGGTTTGATCGGTCAAGGTATCAGGTATAATATTTCGTTGCAACAATCTTTCTAACAGCTCAATGGCATTACAATGCACACCGATACTGCGCGCCGTTCCCAATTTTTTATACTCCAAGGCCTTGTTGATGGCTTGGTCAATATCGGTACATTTTTCGTCGAGGTATTTTGTCTCTAATCGCTTATCGATACGCCACTCCTCTACCTCGGCCACCAGGGCCACCCCTTCGTTCATGGTAATGGCCAAGGGTTGTGCCCCTCCCATTCCACCCAAACCGGCAGTAACATTGAGGGTCCCCTTTAAGGTCCCCCCAAAATGTTTGTCTGCGGCCGAGGCATAGGTCTCATAAGTGCCTTGTACGATACCCTGCGAACCGATATAGATCCAACTACCAGCAGTCATTTGCCCATACATCATCAGCCCTTTTTTTTCGAGCTCATCAAAATGCTTCCAAGTAGCCCAATGGGGAACCAGCTGCGAATTGCTCAATAGCACACGGGGTGCATCCGGATTCGTCTTTAAAATAGCAACGGGTTTGCCGCTTTGGATCAGCAGCGACTCATCATTTTCCAATATTAATAAGGCACGAATAATATTTTCGAGCGCCTCTTGGTTGCGCGCGGCCTTACCTCTTCCTCCGTACACGATCAACTCCTCGGGCCTCTCCGCTACCGATGGATCCAAATTATTAAGCAACATCCTCAGGGCCGCTTCTTGCACCCATCCCTTACAAAGGAGAGTTGAACCAGTGGGCGTCTTTAAAGGGATCCTATTTTTTTCCTGAACAGCTATCATGCGTTTATGTTTTACCGAAAAAGCAAAAATACATATCTTGTTGATGAAGTTTTCTATATGAGTATTCACATTAGTGCCACCCCCGGAGACATTGCCCCCATCGTTTTAATGCCGGGAGATCCGCTGCGCGCAAAGTATATTGCCAGCCATTTCTTGTCCGATACGAGACTGGTCAGCGAAACCCGTAATTGTCTTTTTTTTACCGGCTCTTTTCAAGGAAAATCCATTTCTGTGGGGGCCAGTGGTATGGGTTGCCCTTCCATTGGGATATATTCATACGAGCTATATACCGAATACCAGGTCGATACCATTATCAGGATCGGCACCTGTGGCGCCTACGACACCAATTTGAAACTGTTCGATCTGATCAATGTAAGCCAGGCGGTCAGTGAATCGAGCTTTGCCCTTACCGCCTGGGGTATGGAAGGTTCGGTGATGGATCACCAGGGAAAAGCATTTGACATGATCAATGAGATAGCCGCTCAAAAAAAGAGGGACCTGCATCGAGGAGCCATTCACTCTAGTGACGTATTTTATTCTAACCAAGAGGGATTTTCTCCCTTGGCCATGCAACATAATTGCCTGGGAGTTGAGATGGAATCCTTTGCTCTTTTTGCCAATGCAAAACAATTGCGAAAAAATGCCGCTTGCCTACTGACCGTCTCTGACCTGATTTTAGCGAAGCAGAAGTTAAGCCCGGAACAAAGAGAAAAGGCCTTGTTACCCATGATGGAGTTGGCGCTAGATGCAGCAAGGGCGCTTTAAGGTTATTGAATTCCGAATCTCATAGTGCAAACTGCTCGTATCCCTTATTGAGTGCCACTCCTTGCTCCGTTGCACATTGGCTGACCGAATGAACAAAGTCAAAGGAACGAAGAAGGCTGGCTGCTTTTTCTACATCGACAGCAAAAATCCGGTCTTCCTTTGCGAAGGATACGTGATCTCGCAAATATGAATGTGCGAACTCTAACAATGCAGAACTCTTCAAAGGCCTTCTGAACTCAATGGCCTGGGCGGCAGAGAGTAACTCGATGGCCAAAATATATTCAAGGTTATCAACGATCTGATTGACCTTGCGCCCGCTGATACTTCCCATCGACACATGGTCTTCTTGGCCAAGAGAAGTTGGGATGCTATCGGCACTGGCCGGAAAACAGAGCGTCTTATTCTCCGTTACCAAGGCGGCAGTCGTGTACTGCGGTATCATATAGCCACTGTTCAAGCCAACATTTTGCATCAATAACAAAGGAAGACCCCATTTTCCTTCCAGCAGTAAATAACAGCGCCGGTCACTAATATTTCCCAACTCGGCGGCAGCCACACAGGCATAATCCAACGGCAGCGCCAAGGGCTGTCCATGAAAATTTCCCCCGCTAATGGCTTCTCCCCCCTCTAGCAAAATGGGATTATCGGTAACGGCATTCAACTCAATTTGGGTCAGCTCATTCAAATGGAGCCAGCTGTTTCGAGAAGCACCGTGTACCTGAGGCATGCAGCGAAGAGAATAGGGATCTTGCACTCGACCACAATCGACATGACTGGCCATGATCGCCGAATCCTTGAGTAAGATCCGCAGCCGCTGCGCCACTAATTGGTTACCGGCAAAAGGACGAAGGGCATGTAAGCGAAGATCAAAGGGGGTCTTGGTGCCGGTCAGTGCCTCTAAACTCATGGCACCGATAATATCGGCGGCCTCCAGGCAATTATGCAGACGTTGAACCGCCTTAATAGCAAATGATAAAATAAACTGTGTGCCATTGATTAGCGCCAATCCCTCTTTGGGCCCTAATGAAAGAGGCGTCAACCCGCAAGAAGCTAAATAGTCGGCGGCCGGCCTGCGCAGATAGCCTTTGCTAGCGGCATCGGGGACAAGTACTTCTCCAAGACCGATCAATGGTAAAAAAAGATGAGCCAAAGGAGATAGATCACCCGAGGCCCCTACACTTCCTTTTTCGGGTACAATAGGAATGATATCGTTATCGATATGCCAGCCGATCCGTTGCAGGGTAGCCAAACGGATTCCACTATACCCTTGGGCTAAAGAATGCATTTTGGTAATAAGCATCAACTTGGCCACCTCCGGTGCCAGGGCCTGGCCTACGCCCACACTATGACTTTGCAAGATCTTATGCTGAAGAAGAGAGGTATCCTCTGCTGAAATAGCCGTTGAGGCCAAGATGCCAAACCCGGTATTAATGCCATATACGACCTGGCCCGAATTCACAATTTGATTTACCTCTTGCTCTGCCGCTGTAACTCGCTTTATCGCCTGTTCATCGATTATCCCTTTGCAAGTTCCATTAGCGATGGCAAGGGAAGTACTAACGGTAAGACGGTCAGAGCCATAATGGAAGACAGCGGCCATGTATTGTGTTTGTTCCGCAAGTTAAAGAAATGTAACTTTGCGCAGCTGTATCAAAACAGTCCGGTCCGGTAGCTCAGTTGAATAGAGCAGCTGCCTTCTAAGCAGCAGGTCATTGGTTTGAATCCAATCCGGATCACTTTTTTTCCTCTGCCCACAACAGGGGGCTTTTTTGCCACTGCCCAAAGGCCCTTAAAAAATTATTGAATTCCTGCCCGGTCCCTATTTTAAGTTTTTTCATGATATGCTGCTTATGTGCTGACAAGGTGGAGGGGGCCAGTTTCATCAACCGTGCTGCCTCTTTCATACTACTTGCACTGGAAATATGATGCAGCACACTCACTTCTCTTTTGGTGAGTTGATTTAAACGCGTGTCAAAATCGGTAAAGACAAACCCTTCGCAAAGGATGTTCATGATGATCGCTTGGGGTACATGTACTTTACCATCCAGTACTGCAGAAATGGCCACCATCACATCTTCAGCGCTTTCCTGTTTGGAAAAACAACCGTCCAAGCCATTTCGGAATGCCTTTAGCACATCACTTCCTAACCTGTCGCATACGAACATTACTTTTTGATATGGCGAGCGGGTCTTGACCTGTTGCAAAATGGCTGAGGCGTCGGCCTTTTTTGAATCAGCATCGAGTAAAAGCAGATCAAAATCAGAATCTAGGATACGCTCAAGGGCACGATCCCCTGGACTAAAAAGATCAAAATGCGTCTCTGCTGTCAACTGCAACATCACTCTTTTAATTCCTTCGGCCAGCAGATGGGTCTCAAAACAAAGCAGGACTTTCATCAATAAATGAGATTTGAAACGATGTAAAGCCCTAAAAGAGCTTAACAAACATTTGAAAATATCAGTTTGTCTCAGTAAAATCCAGTGAGCTGTCTTTTTATTTACAGCTATATATAATTTAACTTATTTTAATTGCATTTTTAATTTTACATAGTTAATAATACTTAAATATTAAAAAATACTATTCATAATGAGCATAGTCCGGAAGCGTATCTTTATAAAAAGGCAAGATGCGGGTCAGTATTGAATCATCATGGAAAACGGTGCTTAAGGGAGAATTTGAAAAACCCCACTTTAAGCAACTGGTCTTACATCTTAAGACAGAAAAAGAGCAGGGAAAGACAATTTATCCACTGGGAAAATTCATTTTCAATGCATTCGACAGCACTCCTTTCGAAAAGGTAAAACTGGTTATTTTAGGGCAAGACCCCTACCATGGACCCGGTCAGGCGCATGGTCTTAGCTTCTCCGTACCATCGGGTATGGCGACCCCGCCCTCCCTTCAAAATATCTTTAAAGAATTACAGCATGATATTGGTATGCCCCTGCCAGAAACAGGTGACCTATCGGCCTGGGCCCGACAAGGCGTTTTCTTGCTTAACGCTTCGCTGACGGTTCGTGCCGCAGAGCCCATGAGCCATGCGCAAATCGGGTGGGCTCTTTTTACCGATGCGGTAATAAAGGTCCTTAGCGAGAAACGGAAGCATCTGGTCTTTTTGCTCTGGGGAAAATTTGCCAAAGAGAAAAGCCATCTGATCGATTCAACAAAACATAAGATCCTCACCGCTGCACACCCCTCTCCTCTTTCAGCTCACAATGGTTTTTTTGGTTGTCGGCATTTTTCTACCGCCAATCAATACTTGGTACAAAATGGGATCGACCCCATTGACTGGAAGCTATAAATTCAATCCATGAAAAAGCGAATATCCGGTTGGCTGTGGGCCCTGTGGGCGCTTACAAGTTTTATCACCACTTTCTTGATCGTGTATGTTCCGCTAATGCTGACCTGGCTGATACCCGATCCCGTGGGTCAGACCCGGTTCATAACCATGAGCAGAAAATGGATACGGGTATGGCTTTGGATGGTACGGTGTCCCTTGCGAGTGGTTGGAACTTCTCATTTCAAAAATGGTCAATCTTACATCGTTACCTGCAACCATAACTCCTTTATGGATCCCCCGCTTTCTTCTCCCTTTATTCCGGGGGCAAATAAAACGATCGCCAAATCATCTTTTAACCGAATCCCCCTTTTTAATTTCTTTTATCAAAAAGGTGGCGTGCTGGTGGATCGGTCCAGTGAAAAGAGCCGAAAAAAAAGCTATCATACTATGAAATCGGTATTGCTCAAGGGTATGCATATGTGCATTTATCCGGAAGGCACTCGAAACCGAACGGAGCAGCCACTAAAAAGCTTTCATGATGGCGCTTTTAGGTTAGCGCTCGATACGGGACACGCTATTATGCCTGCCGTACTGCTGGGCACCAAAAAAGTGATGCCACCGGAAAAGAGATTTTATTTTAAGCCAGGACCGGTAGAAATTCATTTTTTAGCGCCCGTTTCACCCGAAGGGCATACCCTTTTGAGCTTAAAAGAAAGAGTCTTTTCGATAATGGAATCGTATTACGTACAGAACTCCTTTTAAAATCCGGTAAAGAACCGGGTGCGATTAATACGCAAGTCTTGCAGCAAGGAAGATTTGGGAGAAATAGTAAAATTAAAGGAACGGGTAAATCCAACTGGGATTACATTGATCGATAATTGCCAGCAATGCAGATCGCGATTGATGGACATGGTGAGATATTGAACATTCCCCGCGGTCATATCGATACTGGCCGAGCCAGACAATTTCCATTTGGGAGTAAGGTTAAAACTGCCCGCCAGATTTAACCCGCTATTGTATTCTTTTTCGTAACCGCTAAAATCGGGACGGAGGCGACTAAAAAAAGAAAGGGAGTAACTTAGGTTGAGTTGCCACTGAATATTGAAATCGACGAACTCATTCGGATTTTGCTGCATGTATTCCAATAAGCGCTGCTGATCGCCTTGCAAAAGTGGATCGTTGAGACGTTCTTGCATCTGCTTTTTCCGAAGCTCCTCTTTCTTGGAATCCTTGGGCTTACTCTGAAAATTGGTCCCAATGGCCACACTTCCCGAACTAATACGACCCAGCTTGAATTTGCCGCCCTGCCAGGCATATTTATTGATCTCGAATCCATTCTTATCGGTTTGGTATGGATTGAGGCTGGTAGACGCATTAATATTGATCTTGTCAAAAAGAGTGGTCCGCAAATAAAAAGGGATCTCCCTGGACAAATTCATGGAGTCACGCAGTAGATCGTAGGAGGCGCTAAAGCCAAATCCGTCGATCAGCATCATCTTTTTAATCGCAGCCTTACCGGTATCTTTCTTGGAGCGATACTTCATCTCAAGATTATTATCCAGTCCAAATTGAATGGACCCGGATCGCCGGGTCGAGGTATTGTAAAGAAACTGACCACCCATATCGTTGTAGTAGAGAACCCGACCGGTAGTATCTACCTGCGTACTGAGAATTCTACTCTTGTTAAAATCGGGTGTATAGCTAAGTGCGATTTGCGGTCGCATAATATGGCGAATGGCCATTACCCGGGATCGTTTAAACTGATACATTCCGTAGAGGGCCGTATTGAATCCCAAAGAAACACTGGCGCGCTGATCGATAAATAATCCTTTTTGCGTAAGCGTATCTACTTTTTTCTGGCTGGCATTCCAGCTGTAGCGGGTTACCCGCTGGATCCAGCTCTGGTTATAACTAATGCCGGGCGAAACGATCACGCGCCCCCCTAAAATGGGAGGTAAGGCCAACGCAATAGGCAGCGAGTGATTTGCCATCCACTGCGCGGTATCCCGTATGTACTGTAAAAAGGGCTTTACCCCATTCCGACCATAGGTAAGCGTGTCATAAAAACTGATCGAATTCGAAAAGGTGACATTATACCCAATGGCCAACTTTTCGTACCAACGAGACGCGCCCGCTGCATTCTTTCTTTCGAATGGGTAGATGTTATTGAGTGTAAAGGCACCATTAGGAAGACTTATATTGATGAGACCAATATTATTGTTTTGGTTATGATTGGCGCTGAGAGAGAGGTTATAGGGCTTGTTCTTCCAGGTCTTGGCAAAGGTGATAGAAGAGCCCAGCATGTTCTGAAACGGAAGTACGGCATTACCCGGAATGCTCCGGTTATACTTGGTCGATCCGGCATTGACATTGGCGCTGAAGGTAACACCCGGACGAGCTCGTCCATCAACAGCGTGTGACCAAGAAATATTGAATACGCGTGTCTTATTAAAATCAGGATCGCCTTTAAAGTTTTGCTTGGACGAACGAAAGTCAAGACCAAATCCCCCATTGTACCGGTAACGGCGACGGTAGGTGGTACGCGCGCTGGCGGCCCACTCTCCATACGAAAAAAGATCGGCCGTTAGCTGAGCATCCCAATAATCATTGATCACTCTATAATAACCGATCCCTTGCAGGCCAAGTCCTCTTAACTCATCGGTCATAAAATTGGGTCGCATCAACCCGGAATGTCTGCCCTGGTTTAGGGGATAAAAACCAAAAGGAAGATAAATCGGAACGGGCACTCCTTCAAACTCTGGATGAGCGGGACCTGAGACAGCCAATTGCTGGTTGATCATCTTCATCTTACCCGACACAAAAGCAAAATGCGGTTCATCGAGCATACAAGTCGTAAATCGGGCTTCTTTTATGAACGTGGTGGTGGGACTTACCTTTTTAGCCTGTTCCCCGATGACCAGCATCTCTCCTTGCTTCGTGTAAGTTTTTTTGGTAACCCCCAACTGCGTGCGAAAATTATACAGGATCGTGTCGTTAGTCATTTCCGTTTCGCCTGTTTTAAAAACGGCCGCATCCAACGTGGCCCCTGTGCTATCTACCGAACGAACGGCAGTAACCACTTGGGTTTGCTGATCGAGCTCTACTTTTGGTGCCGATAGCGTCATATCGGTGTAAGCGGTATTGGTCTTGCCGTAAAGGATCACCTTCTTTTTACGTACTAAAACCACAGCAGAATCTGTTGCCTGGTATTTGACGGGTGCATCCAATGTATCACGGGATCGCTTAAATCGAAATGTATCTGTCTGGACACGCGATATGCTATCTTCTGCTGTAAGTCTTACGATAGGAGTAAGCGTGTCGATCTGTTGAGAACGGGAGAGCTCTGCAGCAGGCAAGGGTACCCTCTTCGCTTTGGCAGGAACGGTATCAGCGCTTGTTAACAAATCGCTAAACCTATATACGGAGGTGGCTCGCGCTGCGGTTATACACGCCTGGGTATAAATTAAACCCACTAGTATAACTCCCAACAAGCAGCAATTTGGCTTAAATTTGTAGAAGAGGCTCATGCAGCGGGGCAAATGTAAATCTTTATACTCGCTATAGTGGCTGTCCGAACCAAACAATTTGTGAATATTGTCTTCTTATAAGCCTATGACCAACAAAATATTAATTCTTTTTATTGCGGTAGCCGGCTACATCAGTGTCTCTTCCTTTGTGCGCGAAACAACGAATACCCGAAATAAAAAAGTGATCAATACGGTGGTGATCGATCCCGGGCATGGAGGACAAGACGCCGGTGCCAGAGGGCAGTTTTCTACCGAAAAAGAGATCTGCCTGGGGGTATCGTTAAAACTGGGTGATATGATCAAAAAGGAATTCCCAGATCTCAATATTCTTTTTACACGCGAGACCGATACATACCCCGAATTGCATGATCGAGCCAAATTCGCCAATGAGAGCAAAGGCGATCTTTATCTGTGTATACACGTTAACGCAGCTGGAGGGCGTCGAAAAGCCGAGGTGATCGGCTATAAAACAGTTACCTATTATACCGGAAAAGGTGCCAGCCGAAAGAAAAGAACCAAGAAGGTACCCCAGTATCGTTATACCAATCTTCCCAGTGCCGCCAAGGGTACTGAAACCTATATCTGGGGAGCACACCGCAGCGAAGACAAAGAGCTGGCCATTATAGAAAATGCACCCATGCTGCGTGAGGAGAACTTTGAGAAAAACTATGGGAATATCGATGTTAACTCACCAGAGTTCATTGCGATTTCATTACTCAAAACAAAGCAGTACTTTAAAAGAAGTGCTACGCTGGCCGGTTTTATACAAGATGAGTTCGTAAAAGTAGGCCGGGTCGACCGCGATGTCAGACAAAGAGGGATCGGAATTTGGGTACTTCAAGCTACTGCCATGCCCAGCGTATTGGTAGAAACAGGCTTTATCTCCAATCCCGAAGAAGAACAATATCTCAATAGCCCCGAAGGACAAGAAGAATTATCGGCTTGCATCGTAAGAGCCTTAAAGAATTATATTGCCTGGCTCGAGCAACGTCAAAATGGAGCCGGAGCCGATACCCCACCCCAAGGCTATAGCAGCAATCTTTCGTTTTTACAGCAAGTAGAGAACGCCGAAAAAAATCGCCCCGAATGAAGATCAGCAACGAAACCAAAGTAGGTGCACTGACCATACTGGCCTTGGCCTTACTTTTTATTGGGTTTAACTACTTGAAGGGCCGAGATGTTTTCAGCCGCACCAAAAAAATCTATGCCGTATTTACCGATCTGGGCAGCCTCGAAAAATCGAACGAGGTCAAGATCAACGGACTTCCAATAGGCGATGTGTATCAGAAAAAAGAGAAAGATAAAGATGTCAGTGCAATAGTGGTCACCATACAACTTACCCGCGACGTAAATATTCCGAAGAACTCCGTCGCCTTCATCTCTTCCAGCTTAGTTGGTTCCTCTTACATAGTCATAGAAAGAGGAAGCAGTACAGAGATGTTGCAAGATGGAGATACCATCATGACCCGCCTAGAGACGGGCATATTAGGAGATGTTAAGGCCCAACTTGATCCTACCATTAGTAGTGTTAGAAGCTTGTTGGACTCTCTTAAAAAAACCCTGGCCGGAGTTAACCAGCTCCTGGATGCCGAAAATAGAAACAACCTTAAACAAACCATAGCCAATCTGAGTACGGCCAGTGCTTCTCTAAATAGTCTATTGGACAGTGAAAATGGCTCCTTGGCACGCACCCTGAACAATGCCGAGAAGTTTACCGCATCGATAAAAGAATCTGATCAGGATATAAAGCGTACCATTCAAAACACAAAGAAGTTCAGTGAACAACTGGCCTCAATCCCCCTAAAGACGACCGTAGACTCCCTCGATCAACTGATCAGCTCATTAAAGACCACCATGCAATCTATTAACAGTGGTCAGGGCACGCTGGGAGCGTTGGTCAATGACCGTAAACTTTACGACCAATTGCAACAGACCATCCTGAGCGCGGAGATCCTGATGGACGACTTGCGCGCCCATCCTAAACGCTATGTGCAGGTTTCTGTGTTTGGGAAAAAAGAAAAAAATCCTCCGCTTAGCGCACCTGCAAAAAAGATGACCCTTCCCGACTCGAGCCATGAAAAAAAATAAGGCATTGCGCACCATTGTTTCCTTCTTGGGCCTGCTTATTTTTTCTTGTGGGGCACTAAAGGCACAAACTTCTACCGTAGTTACCCCAGTATCACCAACCGAGGATACCAACCGAGTCCAAATTGTTGGGGCCGAACGCTTAACCCTGCTCAAAACAGATGACAGCACCACCTTACAGATCTTGGCAGGTAGCGTAAAACTAAAACAAGGTAAAACTCTTTTTTTCTGTGATAGTTGTGTGTTGAATAATAGCGGCAAACTATTTGAAGCTTGGAGCAATGTGCAGATAAAAGATGGCGATAGCATCAATGTATTTTCCAAACATCTTCGCTACCAGATCGATAAAAAGTTGGCCTTTCTAGACGGCGGCGTTCGTCTTTCGGATGGAAAAGCTCAATTAACGACGCCCGATCTGGAGTACGATTTGAATACAGATATCGGCATTTACAAGAACGGCGGCAAACTGGTCAATAAGAAAACCGTTCTCACTAGTAAAGAGGGCTATTACTACGCCGCGCTCAAAGATGTCTATTTCAAGAATAATGTATTGCTGAAAGATCCCGGCTACGAGATCAAAACAGATTCTTTACTGTACAATACCGGCACGCAGACCAATCGCTTTATTGCCAAAACAATTATCAAAGACAGCACCGGAAGAACCATACAAACTACCGACGGCTTTTATTCGACGACCACCGGAAAAGCCGAGTTTGGGCAGCGCCCGGTAATAAAAGATGGGGCTACCACCATTATTGGAGACAGAGTGGCTTTTGACGACAGCAGTGGCACCTCTCAGGCGGCAGGTAATGTTATTATAATCGATACGGCACAGGGCACTACTCTTTTGGCCGGCGAGGTGTTTAGAAATGATAAGAATGAAAGATTTCTTGCTACCCAAAAGCCCCTGCTGATCATTGAGCAAGAGAAGGATTCCATTTATGTTACGGCCGATACGATCTACTCCGGAAAACGCAGCGACCTGGATACCGCCTATAGAGCAGGTACAAAACGTCCACAACAAGATTCTCTCGTTAAAACCAAAGACTCCACTGACCGCTATCTGGAGGCTTTTCACCATGTACGGATTTTCTCGGACTCGCTGCAAGCTACCTGTGATAGTCTTTTTTATTCCTATACAGATTCCATTTATCGCCTTCATACCGACCCGATTATCTGGTCGAATGGCAGTCAGATTACCGGAGATACGATCTTTTTGTTGACAAAAAATAAGAAACCCGATAGATTAAAGGTTTTTGAAAATAGTCTGCTTGTACAGCAACAAGAGCCGGGCCTCTATAACCAGATCGGTTCTATCCGAATGGATGGCTATTTCTCCAATGGAGAATTAGACTCGGTACGGGCTTTGGGTGAGGCCAAGACCATTTATTACATACAAAATGATGATAGTGCCTATACCGGGATCAATGAATCGAAGAGCGATATCATCGATATTTATATCCTAAAGAAAGAATTGGAACGAATTGTCCTTCGAAATGAAGTTAGCGGCACCATCTGGCCCATCGGACAAAAAGACCCCGGACAAATGCGACTCCCCAAATTTCGCTGGTTAGAGAGTCACCGACCCAAAACAAAGGCCGAGCTTTTTGAATAGTTTGATTATCAATACATAAAACAAATTTTTGGCGGCCTTCTTCGGGTTTTTGCGTGTAGTTGCGGGATTTCGCGTATTTTGTAGCTGAGAAACAAACGAATGCTCAAGAAAGAACGGCAGGCCTACATTCTGCAAAAAGTCAATCTTCACAACAAGGTATTATCCTCCCTTTTGTGTTCGGAGATCAATGTATCGGAAGACACGATCAGACGAGATCTGCAAGACTTGGCTGACGAAGGCAAAGTCATCAAGGTTCATGGCGGTGCTCTCTCCTCCTCTTTTTACGAGGTGTCCTTGCCGCCTGCTGCTGTTTACTCGCAACCCAAGAAAAAGATCATTGCAAAAAAGGCCATTTCACTCTTGGAAAATGGCATGTTCGTTCTCACTAGCGGAGGCACCACCATTGTAGAAATGGCCCGCATGCTTCCACTTTCCCTGCGAGCCACCTTTATTTCGGGGAGTATTCCGGCTATTTTGGAGTATATGCATCATCCTCACATAGAGGTGATCTTAGTCGGAGATAAAATATCCAAAAATTCAAAGATCACGGTGGGGTCCGAGGCTATTGCCAAGATCAAACAGATCAAGCCCGATATCTGCTTTTTAGGCACCAATGCCATTGACCCCGAACAGGGCATCACCGACAACGACTGGGAGGTCGTACAGCTGAAAAAAGCCATGATCGAGGCCTCCCGAAAAGTGGTTTGCCTCAGTATTGCAGAAAAAGTGAATACCATTCAGCCCATTAAAGTTTGCGATACCAATAAAATCGATATCTTGATCACCGAATTACCCCCCGAATCGCCCCTGCTGGAACCTTTTTCGGCGCTGGGCATCAAGGTGCTATAATTTTTTATATTTGCATTAACAATAAACAAACAAACAGCTATGAGAACCCTTCTCCATGTCTTGCTGGCTTGCAGTCTTTTTCTCCTTGCTCTTCCCTCAGACCTGTACGCACAAGACAGAACCTTAAGCGGTACCGTAATTGCGGATGATAGCAAAACGGCCCTATCGGGTGTAACGATCCGTATCAAAGGCACCCGCCGAATCACTCAAACCGATGAAAACGGAAAATTCTCGATCAAAGTAAGCACTGGCGAGGTCATTCAGATCTCCAGTGTGGGCTACGAAACCAGCGAGATAAAGGTCGGTAGTGCCAGTCAGCTGAGCATTTCGCTGGCTGTTGTAGATAAAACTCTAGGAGAGGTGGTGGTTACTGCCATGGACATCAAAAGAAATCCAAGAGAACTTGGTTACTCTGTACAAAAGGTATCAGGTAGCGAAGTTCAAGAGACCCAGCGCGAAAACTTCCTTAACAGCTTGGCTGGACGCGTAGCAGGTCTTACGCTCAATCAGACATCAGGCGTAGCCGGATCTTCTTCTTCTGTCGTATTACGCGGATTCAATTCACTTTCGTTGAGCAACCAACCCCTGTACGTGGTGGATGGTGTTATCCTCGATAATCAGTCTATTAATGAAACCTCTAGTGGTGGACAAGGCATTGGACTGGCCTCTGACCGCCCAAACAGATCTAGCGATTATCAAAATCGTATTGCTGATATCAACCCCAGTGATATTGAGACCATCACTGTATTGAAAGGACCTGAGGCCACGGCACTGTATGGTAGCCAAGCCAGCTCGGGCGCCATTGTTATTACAACGCGTAAAGCGAAATCCAATAAACTGGCGGTCCAGTACGACAACAGCTTCCGCATTCAAGAAGTAACTCGCTGGCCCCAGATCATGGAAGATTATACAACCGGTATCAATGGAATTGGTGCTAATACCTTCCAATATTTTGGACCCGCTTATGCACCCACTACACAGCGCTTCAATAATCGCGATGCTTTCTTCGAAACCGGTACGGCACAGACCCATAACCTGGGTATGGACTTCGGTGTAGGAAAGTCGATGTTCCGCTTGTCTGGTAGCTTCTTCGATCAGCAAGGGGTTGTGCCCAACAACGATTTCCGCCGCTATAACCTGCGTTTGTCCAATACCACCAAGTTGTGGAAAGACAAGATCGAGATCACACCCTCTATTGCCTGGATCAGGAGTGAAAATAACAAGGTGCTTCGTAGCGCCGGAAGCTACCTGCTCAGTTTGATGATTTGGCCCAGTGATATCGATATCAAAAACTTCGAAGACCCCACTACCGGAGATAAATTGGATCTTTTCGCCAATACAACCGCAAATGGCGAATATGACAACCCGCTGTTCAACGTAAAGAAGAATCGTGCCTATGACGAAACAGACCGTAAAACCTACAGTCTGGGGATCAATATCAATCCATTCAAATGGCTGACCGTTAGCGGTCGCTTCGGATACGATACCTACGACATGAACGGTTATCTGTTCTATCACCCCCAGTCCTTTTTTCTTTCTGCCGGAACGGGTGGTACACTCGATAACTACTGGCGCCAGTACGTAGGCTACAACCATACCATTACGGCCACGGCCCGCAAACAACTTGGCAAGAATTTTAACCTCCGTGTAATGGCGGGAACCATGTATCAAGACTACGAGACCCGCATGTTCGCCGTTTATGGCACCAACATCGTAGACAACGTTACCGCCAGCGGTAGCATGATCAAAAATGGTGCTGTGGTAACTGATAAAGGCCTGAACGCTCTCATGGGCAACTATATGGACAGCAGTGTTACACGCCCCAGCACCCGCCTTCGTTTGCTCCGTAATGCCAGAGGAGAGTACAACCTTAACCAATTGCGCCAACAGGCTTATTTTGGCGAAGCAGCCTTAAGCTTTAAGAATTATGCATTCTTAAGCTACACCCACCGTTTTGAAGAAGCCTCTACCCTTCCGTTGAAGAATAGAAAATACAATTACCCCGGAGGTAGCTTGAGTGTGATCCTCAGTGATATCTTCCCCGAACTGAAGCGTAATAGTTTGATCAGTTACTGGAAAGTAAGAACCTCACTGGCCGGTACCGCCCGTTTGAATACCCCCTACTCAACTCAATCGGTATTCGTAAACAACTTTGCCAGCGGCGGTGGTTTCTCCTATGGCTTCTTTAACAACAACGAAGACCTGCGACCCGAAAGACAAAGCACCTACGAGCTGGGTACCGAGTTCAGACTCTTTAAGAGCCGTTTGAATGTGGACCTTACCTATTATAATACGCTCAATAAAGGTCAGATCATCCAAAACTTTCGTCTGAGCTATGGAACAGGATTCGTACTGAATACACAAAACGCGGCCTCTACCCGTAACCAAGGGGTGGAAGTAGCCGTAGACTACGACCTGATCAAGGGTGGTGGCAAGAGCTTGAATTGGAATATGCGTTTCAACTTCAACAGAATGTGGAATGCCGTAATCGATATGCCCCGCAACGTTGCCGAGTATTATATCTCTGACACTTGGCTATATGGTAATGCGCGTGGTGGTCTGGTCAGAGGGGGTCCCACGACGTCGATCACCGCTGTCGGTTATGCCCGCAATTCTGCAGGTCGTATCCTAATTAACCCCGCTAATGGACTTCCTGTACTGGATAACTTGTTTGCCGTTAGAGGAGACCGTAATCCCGATTTTACTTTGGGCTGGAACAACACGTTCCGCTGGGGTAATTTCCGTCTTAATATGCTGTGGGATCTGAAAGTGGGTGGAGACATCTTTAATGGTACTAATATGTTCTTAACCCGCATCGGACGCAGTAAATTAACGGCCGATCGCTACCAACCACGGGTGATCAGTGGAGTACTAAACAATGGTTTGCAAAATACCAACCCCACTGAAAATACCATAGTTGTAGTACCTGCCTATCAAAATGATTATTACAACTCATTTATGCCTGAGGAGGCCTTTATTGAGAGAGATGTAAATTGGTTCCGCCTGCGTGATATCACCCTGAACTACACTTTCCCTAAGAGTGCTATCAAAGGTTTTAAAGCCCTTAGTGTTTTTGTTACCGGAAACGATCTGATCCTGATGACCAATTACAGTGGAGCCGATCCGGCCGTAAATGGTAACACAGCCGGTAGTTTAGGAGTAGGCGCCTTTGGATTTGACTATGCTACACTCCCCTCTCCTATGCAATTAAACTTCGGTATCAGAGCCTCTTTCTAACCCAAAAACAATCAGCATTATGAAAAATATAATCAAACATTCAGCATTTGCACTGGCCACGGCCTCCCTACTGGGAATGGCCTCCTGCAGCAAGCAGATTGATGATGCACATAAAAACCCGAACGCCGATGTGCGAGTACCGGTAGAGACCTTACTCCCCGGTATCATTGGTAATTTTGTGGGTAGTTCTTCCGCACAAGGAAGTGCCTATGGTCTGGCCAACGATGGACTTTACATTGGACGATATGTTCAATTTTGGGCAACTAATACCACCCTTAACCAGTACGACCGCATGGGCGGTGCCACCGGAGGTAGTGACCTACTGGGCTCTATCTGGGCCATGCATTATTATGGAATGGGCCGAAACCTGACCAAAATGATGGAATGGGCAGAGGAAGAGAAAAAATGGGACTATGTCGGAGTTGGTAAGGCCATTCGGGCCTGGAGCTGGTTGACCACCACAAATACCTATGGAGAGGCCATCTTAAAACAGGCTTTCAATACCGACCTACTTGTCTTCAATTACGATACCCAAGAAGAGATGTACGCAGAGACCCGTCGTCTTTGTCACGAGGCGATCTTTTATCTTAATCGTACGGGCGATGGGGTCAGCCAAGCCAATTTGGCCAAGGGAGATGCCTTTTTCTATAATGGTGATGTAAACAAATGGAAGCGCTTTACTTATTCAGTATTGGCACGCTCCTTCAATCACCTTACTAATAAGGCCATCTACAATCCCGATTCAGTGCTGTTCTACTCTAATCTGGCCATTAACACCAATGAAGATAACGCCACAGCCAAGTTTCAAGCTTCTGGTCTTTCTGGAACCTTCAGTTTTATGGGCCCCTTCCGTAGCAATGCCGGCGCGCTTCGTCAGACCCGATTTATAGCAAACCTATTGAACGGAACCAATTCTCTGTTTGCCGGGGTAACCGATCCAAGAGCCGCTTACCTGATCCGGGAGAATTCAACCGGAGCCTATCGCGGTGTTCGTCCCAACTACGGTCCAGACGGATTACTGACCGCAGAGCAACCGCAGAATTTCTGGGGAGGCTCCTTTGGTTCTACAACCGCCCCTGGAGATGATCTTAATGCCCGATACATTTTCCGCAATAACGCCCCCTTCCCGATCATCACTGCTGCAGAGATACAATTCATCAAAGCAGAAGCCCATTATCGGAAGGGAAATTTGGCCGCTGCCCGTCAAGCATACCTGGATGGTATCAACCTGAATTTTGATCAGTTGACGTCTACTTATCAGACCAATATCCCTACTAACCTGCAGATCACGGCGGCTCAAAAAGCGGCTTACTTAAGTAACCCCATTGTTGCCCCTGCTACGATCACCCTTTCTCACATCATGTTGCAAAAGTATATTGCCATGTATGGTTGGGGACTGGTCGAAACCTGGAACGACCTGCGTCGCTATCACTATACCGACCTAGATCCCGTTACCGGACAACAGGTCTTTAGAGATTTTGCACCACCGACCGGTGTCGATCTGTGGCCCGATAACCAGGGAGCCTGGGCTTATCGTTGCCGTCCCCGCTTCAATTCAGAGTTCTTATACAACATAGCTGCACTCGATGCCGTGGGTGGCAGAGCGCTCAACTATCACACCAAAGAGCAATGGTTCTCTCAACGTTAATCAACCCTAACAAATTCAGCACTATGAACCAACTAACTAATAAAATGAAATTATCCTCCTTACTACTGCTGGTGGTGATGGCCACGTCTTGCACCAAAACCTTTGACGAGAAGACCGTACTGAATAGCGACTTCTCGGGAAGCAGCGTCGTACAAGTTTTCTTGACCACTGTAGGGGCCTCCAGAAATTACGTGCATGTAGACGGAAAGCTCGTGACGGGCTCTTTGCTCAATACCACCTTTAGCGCCACCTCAGGCTATACGGCAAGTTTATTTCCTGCAGCGGGTGTAGGACACAATGTTCCTTCGGGTCTTCGTTCTTTTCTGTTGCGCGATACGCTGAGCACGACCACGCAGCCCCAATTGAACTTTGCGCAGAATTTACAGGCGGGCGCCTATTATACCACATTTGCTTACGATACCATCACTGCTGTTAAGCAAAAAACAGTGCAGAACAATATCGTGGTCCCGGCCGATAATAGTTGTCGGATCCGTTTCGCCAATTTCGCTTACAATGGAAATGCGATTACCCCGGCCGTAGACATTATTTCACTAGGAAAAAACGAGATCGTGGCTACCAATGTGCGCTATACCGATGTTACAGAATTTATCGTTCATCCCTCTCAATTGGCGGGTGAAGGTTTCCAAGTACGTGAATCTGGCACCAGCAATATTTTGGCTACCACTACATCTACTTCGTTGGTTCCCAAAAGAAGCTATACGATCGTTTACCGAGGATCTCACCGGGCTACCAGTGGATCGAGTACTCGTGCCGTAAGTGTATTTGTAAATTATTGATCGAATTCTTTTCGAATAGAAAACCGCCTTGTTTGAGGCGGTTTTTTTTATGCCCATACCCTTCTCGGACATTGCCCGGTCCATAAATACAACTCACTATCTGAAATTAATCTACTAAGATCCTATTACCTGCAGTCGCACAAGAGGATAATAAAACAGAGAACGGGGCCTCAGGCAAAGAACAAGTAGGCCAGCCAGATCGAAGTGATAATTCCCACCAGATCGGCCAGCAGCATCGATCCAATGGCATAACGCGTGTTTCGAATGTTTACCGCGCCAAAATAAACCGCCACCACATAAAAAGTAGTATCGGAAGATCCTTGTAACACCGAGGCCAGTCGGCCGGCAAATGAATCTACTCCATAGGTCTTCATGGTATCAAGCATCATGCCTCGGGCACCACTTCCGCTCAAGGGCTTGATCAGCGCCGTAGGGAGTCCATCCACAAAGCGTGTATCAGCCCCCAGGTAGCCAAATAATTGCTTTACGCCTCCGATCAAAACATCGAAACTACCGCTGGTACGCAGCAAACTAATAGCGATCAACATGCCCACAATATAGGGAATGATGCGAACGGCCGTCTCGAACCCGCCACGGGCACCCTCGACAAAGGCATCAAATACATCTATCTTTTTATACAGTCCGCCAAGCACGATCAGAACAAAGAGCACCAGTATGATCCCATTGCTTAGCTTCCCGGAAAAAGCCTGCGCCTCTTGTGCATTCAACTTTACCACAAATAGAACCAGCCCCGCAATCAGCAAAGAGATCCCCCCTATGCAACCCAAAATTACCGGCTGCAGCAAATTGATCCGTTGCCTGAACGAAACAATCAATAAGGCAGCGATGGTAGCAGCAAAGGTGGCGATCATACAAGGAATAAAAATATCGGTAGGATCGGCGGCACCCATGCCGGAGCGATACGCAATGATCGTAACCGGAATCAAGGTGAGTCCGGAGGCATGCAAGGCTAAAAACATTACCTGCGCATTAGAGGCGATGGTTTTGCTTGGGTTGAGTTCTTGCAAACTCTCCATGGCCTTGAGACCAAAGGGGGTGGCCGCATTATCCAAATTGAGCAGGTTGGCCGAAAAATTCATCATGATATGTCCGGTGGCAGGATGTCCTTTGGGAATATCGGGGAAGATCCGAGAGAAGAAAGGCCATATGATACGCGAAAGTAAACGAACCCCTCCTGCCTTTTCGGCGATCGATAAAAATCCCATGAACAGGGTTAAAATACCGATCAGCGGAAAGATGATATCCAACACGGCGTTCTTTGCGGTTTCAATGATACCATCTACTTTTCTGACTAGTTTCGACTGGATACCTACATAGGTCTCGACCTGAAGGGAAGGATAATTTGACCTCAGGATTTGTAGCGAATCCCCACTACGAAGATCATGCAACAGGTAGGTGGCTTGTTCTGGTCGATCGGTGGCAAAAAACCCATAGTCCTTTAGTAATTCAGGATAGGTGGCCGATAGACCCATCGCTTCGGAATGACCCAGCCCGTAATAGAAAACCGAATCGTAGCGATCGGATGATTTACCAGTAACCATTCGGTTAAATATTTTTTCGTCGCCAGTGGCCATGCGAAAGGCACCCACCATAAAAGCAACAATCACAAAGGCAGACCAGATCTTGGTAAGGGTCATTAGACTGGGTTTTATGGGGCTCAAGATACTGAAATCACCAGGTAAGGACCGCCGCCTGCCTTTGAATTCTTACCTTTGCGCGCCCGACACCATGCGGGTAAATAAAACGATCATCCCTTATGGCTCTTCAAGCTGGTATTGTCGGACTACCCAATGTAGGCAAGTCGACCCTCTTTAATGCAGTTAGCATCAGTGCCAAAGCACAAGCTAGTAATTACCGATTTTGCACCATCGATCCCAATGTGGGACTGGTAGATGTGCCAGATAACCGGCTGAACAAGCTGGCCGAATTGGTGCAACCCGACAAAGTGATCCCCACCCAGATCGAGATCGTCGATATCGCCGGACTGGTCAGAGGGGCCAGTAAGGGAGAAGGTTTAGGTAATAAATTTCTAGGGAACATTCGTGAGGTAGATGCGATTATCCATGTGATCCGCTGCTTCGAAGACGAGAACATCTTACGCGAAGAAGGGAGCATCAATCCCGTGGATGATAAGGAGATCATCGATACGGAGCTACAGCTAAAGGACCTGGAATCGATCGAAAAGAAAATTCAGCGAACCGAAAAACAGGCCCGTATCGATCCCAAGCTCAAAGTAGAATTGGATGTATTGGTACAGTGCAAGGCGCATCTCGAAAAAGGGCGTAGTATACGCGAACTATCGCTCAGCAAAGAAGATAAAATGGCGATCGCTGACTTATTCTTATTGACCGACAAACCGGTTCTCTATGTGGCCAATGTAGATGAGGCCTCGATGCATAGCGGCAATGCGTATTCAGCGGCCTTGGCAAAAGCCATTCAAGCGGAGAATGCGGAGATGATCGTTATGAACAATTCCATAGAAGCCCAGATCGCCGAATTGGAGCAACCCGAGGACAAGGCCCTATTTATGGAAGAATACGGCATGAAACAACCCGCCCTGGACCGTTTGATACACTCTGCGTATAAACTACTGAATCTGTACACTTATTTTACAGCGGGTGTACAAGAGGTGCGGGCCTGGACCATTCACCAGGGTTGGAAAGCCCCACAAGCTGCCGGTGTGATCCATACTGATTTTGAAAAGGGCTTTATCAAAGCCGAGGTGATCGGATACGATGATTTTGTACATTACCGTTCAGAAGCAGCCTGTCGCGAAGCAGGTAAATTACGGATAGAGGGAAAAGAGTACATCGTCAAAGATGGCGATGTGATGCATTTTCGCTTTAATGTGTAAGGGCTGAAGCTTGTATAAGGGCCGAAGATTCCCTTATTTGTCTTCAGTTAGACCGGCCATCATGTATTCTCGATTGAGCCTTGCAATATTTTCTATCGAGATTCCCTTGGGACAGACCGCCTCACAGGCTCCCGTATTGGTACAAGCCCCAAATCCTTCCTTATCCATTTGTGCCACCATATTGACGGCCCTGGACTTTCTTTCAGGAGAACCCTGCGGCAATAAGGCCAGGTGAGAAACTTTCGCCCCTACAAACAGCATAGCGGAAGAATTTTTACAAGCCGCCACGCAGGCTCCACAACCAATACAAGCCGCTGCCGCAAAAGCGTCGTCGGCTTTATCTTTTTCTATAGGAGTCGCATTAGCATCGACCGCATTGCCCGTATTAACGGAAATATATCCTCCTGCCTGAATAATACGGTCGAAGGCACTACGATCGACCATAAGGTCCTTTACTACCGGAAAGGCATTAGCTCGCCAGGGCTCTACTACAATGGTATCTCCATCTTGGTACGCACGCATGTGCAATTGACAAGTAGTATTGTGCTGCCAAGGTCCGTGAGGCCGTCCGTTAATATACATGGAACACATTCCACAAATACCCTCACGACAATCGTGATCGAAGGCGATGGGTTCCTTACCCTCTTTGATCAATTGCTCATTCAACACATCGATCATCTCCAAAAAGGACATCTCAGAAGAGATATTTTTTACGGGATAGGTTTCAAAATGCCCTTTATCGGCGGCATTTTTTTGACGCCATACTTTGAGTGTCAAATTCATGTTGTAGTGCTGCATATAACGACTATTAACGAGAACGAATTATTTATAACTACGTTGACTAGGTTTGGCCACGTCAAATAGAAGCGGCTCTTTGTTCAATTGCCACTGACTATCGGATTGATATCCCCAGGCGGCTACATAAGCATACTGCTGATCATCTCGCAAGGCCTCCCCTTCTTCGGTCTGACTCTCTTCCCTAAAATGACCACCACAGCTTTCTTTTCGATCAAGGGCATCGAGACACATCAATTCGCCCAATTCTATAAAATCGGCCACGCGTCCGGCTTTGTCCAGCTCGGGATTCATTTCATTGACCTGACCCGGAATGCGAACATCGGACCAAAACTCTTTTTTAAGTTGACGAATATCTTCGATCGCCTTTTTGAGCCCTTGTTCACTGCGCGCCATGCCGCACTGCTCCCACATGATCCTGCCCAGTCTCTTATGAAAACTTTCTACAGTTTGGTTACCCTTTATAGATAAAAGCGTATTGATCCTGTCGGCTACCTTTTGTTCCGCCTCAGCAAAAGCAGGATGCTCGGTAGGGATCGGTTTGGTCGCAATTTCGTCGGCCAGGTAATTACCAATAGTATATGGAATAACAAAATACCCGTCGGCCAATCCCTGCATGAGCGCGGAAGCTCCCAGGCGGTTGGCACCGTGATCGCTGAAATTGGCCTCCCCAAGCGCATATAAACCCTTTACAGAGGTCATCAGTTCATAATCCACCCAAAGCCCGCCCATGGTGTAATGCACGGCCGGATAGATTCGCATAGGAACCTCGTATGGATTCTCGCCAGTGATCTTTTCGTACATGTCAAAAAGATTCCCATATTCTTCTTTAACTACTTCTTTACCCAACCTTATCAAGGTAGCGGTATCGGGATTTTGAATTCCGAGTTTGTTGGCTTCGGCCTTCCCGTACTTATTGATCAAATTAAATTTGAAATCAAGATACACGGCTTGGCCCGTAGTCCCTACCCCATAGCCGGCATCACAGCGCTCTTTGGCAGCTCGAGAAGCCACATCGCGGGGTACCAAGTTTCCGAAAGCCGGATAGCGTCTTTCGAGAAAATAATCACGTTCTTCTTCTGGAATATCGTTGGCTGCACGCTTGTCCCCCAGCTTGGCAGGAACCCAAATGCGGCCGTCATTTCGCAAAGACTCGGACATAAGGGTCAGCTTGGACTGGTGATCGCCACTAACCGGAATACAAGTCGGGTGAATCTGTGTAAAACAAGGGTTAGCGAAATAAGCCCCTTTCTTATGCGCTTTCCAGGCAGCGGTAACATTGCTACCCATGGCATTGGTCGAGAGATAGAACACATTTCCGTACCCACCGGTGCATAGCAGTACAGCATGCCCAAAATGTCTCTCCAGCTCTCCTGTTATGAGATTGCGGCAAATTATGCCGCGAGCCTTACCATCTATGACCACTACATCGAGCATCTCATGCCGAGTGTACATTTTTACTTTTCCGAGTGCCACCTGTCTTTCGAGGGCTTGGTAAGCACCGATCAGCAATTGCTGTCCAGTTTGACCGGCCGCATAAAAAGTTCTCTTTACCTGGGTACCCCCAAAAGAACGGTTATTCAATAAACCACCGTATTCGCGGGCAAAAGGGACTCCTTGGGCCACACATTGGTCGATGATATTGACACTAACCTCGGCCAAACGATGTACATTGGCTTCGCGTGCCCTGTAATCACCCCCTTTGATGGTATCATAAAATAAACGGAAAACAGAGTCGCCATCATTTTGATAGTTCTTGGCCGCATTAATGCCTCCCTGGGCGGCTATAGAATGCGCTCGGCGGGGGGAATCCTGAAAACAAAAAGCTTTGACCTGATAGCCCAATTCTCCAAGTGACGCTGCAGCCGAGGCCCCCGCCAAACCGGTGCCCACGACAATCACTTCGAGTTTGCGCTTATTGGCTGGGTTGACCAACTTACAATGACCTTTATAATCGGTCCATTTCTGATCGAGTGGTCCAGCAGGAATTTTTGAGTCGAGCATAATTAGATCGGTTTCTTCGTGTAGATTATTTAATCCAGCCCATGTACATAGAGATCGGCATGAGGGCAAAAACAAGGGGAACGAGAATAGAAAAAAGCGCCCCGGCACCCTCTACCAAGATCAGGTAACGATTATTTGTTAACCCCAGGGTGCGAAAAGCACTTTGAAATCCATGCAGCAAGTGCCAAGCTAACGCAAAGCAACCCAGTACGTACAGTATTACCACTAACAGGTTCCCTTGAAATAGCTGGAGCATCTCTCCATAGAGGTTATGAAACTCCTTTCCATCAATCAGTACCGGATCGAGGCCGGTAATACGACTGGGCACCCAAAAATGCGCAATGTGCATAACCAAAAAAAGAAATAGTAAGGTGCCCAATAACCCCATGCTGCGACTATACCATTTGCTGCCTTTGTTGCCCATGGGAATCGCATAGCCCTTTTTACGAGCGGCCCGATTGGACAACTCAAGAGACCAACCCTGTACAATATGCAATAAGATACCGGCAAAAAGCCCGATCTCCAAAATGCGGGGGACAGCATTGGACCCCATAAAGTGGGCTGCCTTATTGAACATAACGCCACCATCCATGGCAAAAATGCAAGCATTGAGCCCTACATGCACGATTAGAAAAAGGACTAAGAAAATTCCCGTGAGCCCCATTATCCACTTTTTACCTACGGACGAAGTAAATAACTCAGACCATTTCATCAGATAAAGATTTTAAATTTAAGCTATTGAAAAGGGCGGTAGCTGCGTTCAATCGTGGTGCAAAATTAACACCGGAGCCTCAAATAATGAGAAAAGATTTTTTAAAAAAGAATACGAATCATGAGCTTATCGGAGCAAACGAGCTCCCAGTAAGGATTCGACCTTGTTTAGCAAATGAAAGGGCCTGTACGAGCGCCATTCCGGTATATTAAAAAGTTCCATAAAGTGATGATTCCCGGCCTGTTTAAACTCAATTTCAGACTGCTGGGGCATATTTAAACAAACAGCCCAACCTTTTATTTCCTGCAATTCTGCCGAAAGCTCTTCATAGTAGTCGGTACCGTCACTATGAAAATTGAGTACATTCTCAGCGATCAATATGAACTTACGGATCGACTCGTTTTGAAAATGCTCCAGCACTGCGCGCTTAAAGATCATGATATCATTTTCTACGGCATCGTTCCACTCTCCCAACAACTCAATAACGGCATACCCTTCTTCATAATCGGAAAGCAATACCTTACAATAAAGAGTACGACTACCAAAATCATCCCACTGGGGATGGATGTAATAATTGTAGATCGTCTGTGAAAAGGCAAACTCGGAGTACTCCTTTCCAAAAAAGGGGGAACGGCTATCGTGCTTGCTTACATAAATATGTTGCCAATTGTAATAGGGCTCCAGCGTATGCATATCCTTATTCCTTGGTCTGCAAAAATTGAAGTGCCTTTTTTACACTCCCCTTACTGACCAGTAAAGCCTTCGCCTGATCGTAATTTGCGATACCCGATTTTTCCATAAGCATTTTGGTACCGCGGTCTACCAGCTTATCGTTGGTAAGCTGCATATTTACCATTTTGTTATCTTCTACCCTACCCAACTGAATCATAACAGCTGTCGATATCATATTGAGCACTAATTTCTGCGCTGTCCCACTTTTCATCCTGGTGCTTCCAGTCACGAACTCGGGCCCCACCACCACTTCAATCGGAAAATCGGCTGCCAGGCTTACCGGTGAATGGGGATTACAAGAGATACTGCCAGTTACAATGCCCTGCGAACGACAGGCATCCAATGCTCCGATTACATAAGGGGTCGATCCACTGGCAGCGATCCCAACTACTACATCCCGATCAGAGACCTTATGTTCAAGAAGATCTTTCCAGCCTTGCTCCCGACTGTCTTCTGCAAATTCCACCGCGGTGGTAATGGCTTTCTCTCCCCCGGCTATCAACCCAATGACCAATCCGTAGGGCACCCCAAAAGTGGGCGGACACTCACTGGCATCCACGATCCCGAGACGACCACTGGTTCCGGCGCCGATGTAGAAAAGACGCCCCCCCATAAGCATTTTATCGCTGATCGCCTCGACCAATCGCTCGATCTGTGGAATCGCCTTCTTCACTGCCAGAGCCACGGTTTGGTCTTCGTTGTTTACATGTTGCAACAATTCCGATATAGGCATTTTTTCCAAATGTCGGTATGGACTGGTTTGCTCGGTGATACGCTCGAAGCTCATGGTAAGGTTTATGCGTGATATTGAATCAGTCCCTGCATCGGATGCTGCAGGATCTGTCCAAGTTCAAATTCGTAGGAATGACAAAGTTGCTTTATAATATCCCTAAAACCAAATGCCACTCCTCCGGTAAAATGCACAGGATATTTCCAGATCTCCTTGTATTTACATAAATGCTGAAAGAAAAAATCATTGAGGCCATCTTCTATGATATTTTCGATCATGTAGTGTCCACGATTCTCGGCCAGAAAACGGGCATATCCTGCCAAGTAACGGCTTGGAAACGGCTTTTTGTATACACTTTCCAATATCTCGGCCGAGGTGGTTGTAAAAGTGGCATCGAAGCGGGCTCGCAGATCCTCATCAAAAGTATCGTAGAGGTAGTACTGAATAACTTTTTTTCCCAAGTAGGCTCCACTTCCCTCATCACCGAGTACATAACCAAGACCTGGACTGTTGCGCACTATTTTTTTTCCATCATAGTAACAAGAATTAGACCCTGTCCCCAGAATACAAGCAACCCCTTTTTGGTTACCGCAAAGGCCTCGGGCCGCGCCCATCAGGTCGTGCGTAACCTGCGTGGCGGCATCAGGAAAGACCTGCTGTAAGGCCTTCTTGACCGACCGCGCATTCGTAGTGTTGGCGCATCCCGTACCGTAGTAATAGATCGCAGCAACCTCCAGCTTACTGACGGCGGGCCAAAGCTCTTTTTTTAATACGCCGGCTATTTGGTCAGTGGACAAGAAATACGGACTTATGCCTTGTGTGAGGATCGATCTGTGCTTACCCTTTTGAAGAATACACCACTCTGTTTTGGTAGCACCACTATCAGCGATCAAGGTTACAACTGCCATATAGAAATCTTCGTGCGGAGATAGAAGGGGTTCCCCTCAAATCCAGTAATTTGCGTCAAATTACATAATAAGCGCAATAATGAGCAATAAAAAATGGAACTGGGCACAACCACTTCTTTTTTCTGTTATCCTGATAGCGGGCATGTGGCTGGGCAATCGGTTAACGCGTTCATCTGGTGTTGGCCTGTTCGAAAAAAATAGAGGCAGCGCCTTACAGGAAACCCTTGACCTGATCAGACTTCAGTATGTCGATACGCTCCCCATCGACAGCATAGAACAGCTTTCCATAGAACAATTGATGGGCCATTTGGACCCCCACTCCGTTTACCTGCCCCCTGCTGAACTGCAAGCTGCTAACGAAGAATTGGCCGGCAATTTTGAAGGGATCGGAGTAGAATTTTCCATCAAAAAAGATACCCCCGTTATTACCTATGTGATTCCCGATGGACCAAGCAGCAAGGCTGGCTTGGAGCCCGGAGACCGCATCATTATGGCCGACGACTCCTCACTGGTGCAAAAAGAAATTCAGATCGACCAGATCAAACGCCTTATACGGGGACCCAATCGATCGACCGTAACCTTACAGTTGCTGCGCGATAATAAATTGATCAAGAAAACCCTTACCCGAGGAGAGATTCCCCTATCGGTCTTGGATGCAGCTTATATGATGGATGATACCACCGGATATATCAAGCTGAATCGTTTTTCAGAGAGTAGCTATGAAGAAATGATGAAAGCCCTCGAGGACCTTTTACAAAAGGGAATGCTCGCGTTGGTTCTTGACTTGCGAGGGAATGGAGGCGGATTTATGAACGAAGCGATCGATATAGCTGATGAATTTCTGGATGCTGATAAACTGATCGTGTATACGCAAGGAGCCCATCAAGCCAAAAAAGAGTATCGATGTCGCCGGCCCGGCTTATTTGAAAAAGGAAAACTAATCGTGCTGGTCGATGAAAGCTCTGCCAGCGCCAGCGAAGTGCTTGCAGGATCCTTACAAGATTGGTGCCGGGCAACCCTAATTGGCAGACCCACCTTTGGAAAGGGACTGGTACAAGAACAATTCGAACTTAGTAACCAAGCCGCCATCCGATTGACCGTGGCAAGATATTATAGCCCGCTGGGAAGAAGCATCCAACGCTCGTACGAAAATGGAAATGAGGCCTATCACGAGGCGGCAGCGAACCGTTTATTGCACCCTGACCGCACAGAAACCGATTCAGTGACCCGACGTACTTCTCAGCAGAAATTTTTGAATAGCTGCGGAGATACCCTCTATGGTGGAGCTGGTATTACACCAAGGATCTTGGTAGAAACGGGCCTCTCCGAAGAGACGCCCCTATTGCTGGGTAGCAGCAATGCCATGTCAGAATTTACCCTGCAATTTTATGTGCGGAATCGAAAGCAAATGCAGTCGTATGCTTCACCAGCATCATTTCAGCAAAATAAAGAATGGCAAGAACAGTTCTTTTCCGAATGGAAAAGGTTTGCACCCGATGCCGCTATGCCTCCCTTTATCAAAGCCCATCTGCTTGGGCTGATCGCCCGCTACCGTTGGGGCAGCAGCGGCTATTATCAATTAGCCAACACGCAAGACCCCTTTATACAAAAAGCCAAAGAACAATTACGATAAACCAAGTGCTCTCATGGATATCAAAAACAATATTTTAGAGACGATCGGTAATACCCCGCTGATCCGACTCAATAAGATCACCAAAGAGGTAATTTGTCCTGTGTTGGCCAAGGTCGATTATTTTAACCCGGGCAATTCCATCAAAGACCGAATGGCATTGAAGATGGTAGAGGTGGCCGAACAAGACGGACGGCTCAAACCCGGAGGCACCATTATCGAGGGCACCAGTGGAAATACGGGCATGGGGCTGGCCTTGGCAGCCGTTGTTAAAGGATACAAATGCATATTTGTTACCACCGACAAACAGTCCAAAGAAAAAGCCGATATCTTAAAAGCCGTGGGGGCCGAGGTGATCGTATGCCCTACTAACGTATTGCCAGAAGATCCCCGAAGTTACTACAGCGTGGCAGCGAGACTGGCAAAAGAAATACCCAACTCTTGCCACATGAATCAATACGATAATCTGGCTAATCGGCAAGCGCATTACGAGAGCACAGGACCGGAGATCTGGCGTCAAACCGATGGCAAGATCACCCATTTGGTCTGCACAGCCGGCACAGGAGGAACGATCACAGGGACTGCTATGTATCTGAAAGAAAAAAACCCCCATATCAAAATATGGGCCATTGATGTATACGGTTCGCTACTCACCAAATACTTCAGGACCGGAGAGATCGATATGAACGAGGTTAAGCCCTATATCAGCGAGGGATTCGGAGAAGATTTTGTTCCGAAGAACTATGATATGCGCTATATCGACCATTTCGAACAGGTCACTGACCGCGATGGTGCGATCATGACCAGAAAGCTGGCAAAAGAAGAGGGATTATTCTGCGGATACAGCGCAGGTAGTTGCTTACAAGGATTGCTTCAATTAAAGACCCAACTCAATAAGAACGATCTGGTGGTTTGCATCTTGCACGACCATGGAAGTCGTTACGTAGGTAAGGTCTACAATGACCAATGGATGATGGAAAGAGGGTTTTTGGAGGTCAAGACCATAAGAGATATTGTACGTTCGCGAGGAACCAAGAAACTGATCAGCGTAGAACCCGCGCATACAGTGGCCAATTGTGTGGAGTTGATGAAGAAATATGATATAGAGCAGATCCCGATCCTGGAAAATGGAGAACCGATCGGGGCGATCAGCCAGCAAGGCCTTTTCAAAAAGATATTCGATGATCCCGCACTCAAGAATGCTACCGTTACACAAGTGATGGAACCGCCTTTTCCCGTAGCTTCCTTTGATACTGCAGCGGAGAAGTTAAGACTGTTCATCACCAAAGAAAACGGGGCGGTCATGGCCAAAGACGAAGCAGGCCACTATCATATCGTTACCAAGTACGATGTGATTGCTGCCTTGGGCAACTAATTGCTGGTCTTGTTGCTTTTTTTTACCTTGCGCCATACCGCAACACTAAATACCTTACTATGAAAAAATATTCAGCAGGAGTCTTATTTGGAGAGGAACTGGCCTCACTATATCGAGATGCGAAAGACAATCAATTTGCCTTACCGGCTGTCAATACGATCGGCACGAACAGCATCAACGCCACGCTCGAAACCGCGGCCAAGGTCAACTCGCCCGTTATCATACAATTCTCTAATGGCGGAGCCCAATTCATTGCCGGAAAAGGCATGCCTAACGATCAATTGCAAGGCAATATACAGGGCGGTATCTCAGGCGCTCTCCATATCCATAATGTAGCCAAGTACTATGGAGTACCCGTAGTGCTTCATACCGATCATGCCTCAAAGAAATGGTTACCCTGGATAAGTGGCCTGCTGGATGCCGGAGAATCCTTTTTTAAGGAAAAAGGAAAACCCTTATTCAGCTCACACATGCTTGACCTGAGCGAGGAGCCCATCGAAGAAAATATTTCTACCTCGGTGCAGTTTTACAAAAGAATGAAACCCCTTGGCATGAGTATTGAAATTGAGCTGGGGGTTACCGGCGGAGAAGAAGATGGTGTCGATAATTCCGATGTAGAAAACGCTAAACTATACACCCAGCCCGAGGATGTAGCCTACGCTTATAAGACACTGAGTGAAGTAGGCAATTTGTTTACTGTTGCCGCGGCATTTGGGAATGTCCATGGCGTATACAAGCCCGGCAACGTTGAATTAAGACCCGAGATCTTGCAAAATAGCCAGCTCCATATCGAAAAGCAACTCAAGACCGGTCCCAAGCCTGTATACTTCGTATTTCATGGAGGTAGCGGCTCTCCACAACATCAGATCCGCGAAGCGATCGGTTACGGTGCCATCAAAATGAATATCGATACCGACTTGCAGTGGGCCTTTTGGGAGGGCGTACTGACCAACTATAAAAAGAATGAAGCCTATTTGCAAGGGCAACTAGGTAATCCCGAAGGCGAAGAAAAGCCCAACAAGAAGTACTACGACCCCAGGGTCTGGCTTCGGAAAGGAGAAGAAGCCTTTTGTAAACGACTCGAAACAGCGTTCGAAGACCTGAACTGTATCAACCGCAATCAGTAACGAATAGCCACCGACCGCTTGATACTGAGTATGTCTTTTATCACTTTTACACCTTGGTCAAGGTAAATATCCTTTTTTAGCGAACCGATCCAACTATTGAATCGCTCTTGCTTGGCCGTGTCGGTAGCATACTTGTTCTCTTCGCCACTGAGTGGAGTAACCAACAGTGGTGTACGAAGCTGCTGCAATTTTTCCAGTTGCTTTACTTTTTGCCTTACCAGTTCTTGTTCTTGCTGATAGGTGCTAAGCAATAAAGAATATTGTTTGTCGTTTTGCTCGGCCAACCACTTGGCTGTCTGTCCGATCAGAATAAAAGTAGAGTCCTGTGCCAGGCGCTGCGCGCTCATTCTCTTTACTTCTTCGAGATCAAAACCGGGTGTCCAGGTTATAAAACTAGTCTTGTTGATCTGGTCCCAAGGTAATGCCTCTGGGGTATCCTTCTCCCGAAGCTTCATATACTCGTAATTATCAGGAATTACAATATCGGCCTTTACCCCCCGCAACTGCGTTGACGCCCCTGTTACCCGGTAAAATTTCTGAAGGGTCAATTTGACAGATCCTAACTCGTCACTGGTAGAGGAAAATCCATAGACGGGATCCAGACCGATATTTCGTTGTACCGTTCCCTTTCCATAGGTGGAACTGCTTCCGACCACCAGTGCCCTGCCATAGTCCTGCATGGCAGCCGCAAAGATCTCAGAGGCAGAAGCGCTAAATTCATTGACCATCACCACGAGCGGCCCATCGTACTGTACAGAGCGGTCCTTGTCGCTTAACACACTGGCCTGCCGGTCGCGATCCTTAACCTGTACAATGGGGCCCTCAGGAATAAATAAGCCAGCCATCTGTACGACATCATATAGAGAGCCACCCCCGTTGTTTCGTAGGTCCAAGATCACACCCGACACATTCTCCTTCTTCAACTTTTCTAATTCCTTGGCCACATCAATGTAGCAACGTCTTCCTTTGGGGTCATCGAAATTGGCATAGAAATCGGGCAAATAGATATAGCCGATCTTGGCCTCTCCTTCTTTTAGAATAGCACTACGGGCATATCCTTCGTCTTGCACGATCTTTTCTCTGATCATCGTCACTTCCTTGATATCGCCGGCAGGCTTACGAATGATGAGTCTGACCTCGGTATTCTTTTTTCCTCTGATCAGCTTAACAGCATCCGTGGTCATAAAACCGGTCAGATCCACTGGCTCTTCTTTTCCCTGCCCCACTTTGAGGATAATATCACCGGGTTGGATCTGCCCTGACTTGTACGAAGGACTGCCCGTTACCACACTGGTGATCTTTATATTTCCATCATCATACTGCAGCGTGGCCCCGATCCCAAAGAACTCACCACTCATCTCCTCATCGAAGTAACGCTTATCGACGGGAGGCATGAACTCGGTATGTGGGTCCATGGAATTGGTGATCGTATTGACCAGCAAATTAAATTTATCGTCTTGATTGAACTTGAGGCGAAGTCGGTCAAAATTCCGCTCCATGAGCTTGCCCACTTTTTCGCGTGCTTCGCGCTCGAGGGTTGAATCGGCTTTTTGCACAACGCCTTCTTTACCCTTATTCTTTTCACGTAATTCTATCGCATCGGCATAGCGCTCCAAGGTCATGTATTTCAACTTTTGTCTCCAACGTTGCAAACGCTCTTGCGCATTTACGGGCGAGGTCATCTTATCGGCATCCAGCTCAACTTGTTCGGGAACAGAAAAGTCAAATGGTTTAGAGAGGATGCTCTTGTAGATCGAGTTAGCCTCCTCCATACGCTGGTTAAAAACATCGCCCGCTTTTTTGACGAACACGACGGGAGCACCCTTCAATTCATCGTCAATGGATCTTTCGTAGGTTCTCAATTTTTCAATATCCTCCGAGAGCAAGATATTTTTTTCCGGATCCAATTCTTCGAGGTAACGGCGAAATACCTTTTGAGAAAAGGCATCATCAAGGGGCTGTGGACTGAAATGCCCCTCCTCCAGCATTCGACCCACTAAGACCATGATCTTCTCGTAGCGACCGGGAGGATCGGTAGGACCCGAAGTATCCATCGCGAAAACGGTGAGATATCCAATGCCAGCCAAGAACAAGATCAAAAAAGGTATTCGCTTCATATTCAACCAGTATTTTAAGGAAAAACGCATAGGATCCAAAAATAGCATAAAATGGTGGTGGATTTTTTTACAACTACGAAACTTACGTACCTTTGCATTTCTTTAACCGAAGTACGCTCAAAGCGGCTTTGGTGAGTCTACGGTGGCTATAGCTCAGTTGGTTAGAGCATCAGATTGTGGTTCTGAGGGTCGCCGGTTCGAGCCCGGTTAGCCACCCTAAAGACCCCGTCAGACAGGCGGGGTCTTGCCTTATTCATCGGTTTCTATCATCTGTTAATTATGACATACGGTCAAATACTATTGGTCTTGATCTCGGGATTTATCGGTTGGGTCACCAATTGGATCGCGATCAAAATGCTATTTCATCCTCGCGAACCCATCAACTTATTCGGATTGACCATTCAGGGCATCTTTCCTAAGAACCAGTCGCAGTTTGCCCAGAAACTGGGAAAATTGGTCAGCGGGGAGTTTCTCTCCTTCTCCGACATCGAAAAAAAGATCAGTGAACCAGGCAATATTCAAAAAATGATGCCCCTCATAGAGCAGCATGTCGACACCTTTCTCAACAAGAGACTTAGTGAACAACTTCCTATGATCAGCATGTTTTTGGGCGATAAAACGATTGCAAAATTGAAAGCCACTTTTATGCAGGAGATCGAAACGATCCTGCCCGCTGTCATGCGTTCCTATGCGGGGGAACTACGCACCGACTTGGACCTCGAGGAGATCATTACCGAGAAAGTAAGCCGCTTTTCCTCGGATAGACTAGAGGAGTTACTATATCAAATTATGGCCAAAGAATTCCGCTTTGTAGAATGGGTGGGTGCCTTTATCGGCTTACTGATCGGTCTTTTACAAGTAGCCCTTGGCAGCTGGCTGAATTGAACAATTTCCATTTATACTTGTTATAAACCGGCTGTATAAAACCTTCTGATAGCCAACAGTTTAAACAAAGATTTTCGTCTAATAAAAAACAGTTGATGAAACATTACTTTCTCCTTTCGTTCTCCCTGCTTTTCTCTTTTTTTGCTTTCTCCCAGCCCCCCATGGGCATGGGCAGAACAAGTGGTGCCGGTGGCAGTCGCCCTCAGGTCAACGGTAATTTTTATGGCAAAGTCGTGGAGTCGAATACCGGAAAACCTATCGAATACGCCTCGGTACAACTCTTACAAAATAAATTCGATTCGGCTACCAAGAAAAGAAAAGATCAAGTGATCGGAGGCATGATCACTCGCTCCAATGGTGACTTCCGCCTCGAAAACATTCCTGCGTTTGGACAATACAAACTGCGCGTCAATGTAGTGGGCTATACCCATTACGAACAACCGATTTCTTTCGACATAAAAATGCCACAAGGCGGAAACGCCGATTTTACGGCCATGCTCTCGGCACTCGATAAAGATTTGGGCAACATTAAGATCAGTATTGCAGAAAAGACCCTCGAAAATGTTACTGTTAGCTCCGGTACCTCCGGTCTTCGCTTAGGAATTGATCGAAAGGTATTCGGTGTTGATAAAAATATCGTTTCGGCCGGGGGGACCGCTATTGATGTTATGCGCAATGTGCCCTCGATCAATGTAGACATAGACGGGAATGTAACCATGCGCAACAACACACCCCAGCTATTTGTCGATGGCAGACCGACCGTATTGACCCTGGAGCAAATTCCAGCCGATGCGATCGAGTCAGTCGAGATCATTACCAACCCATCCGCCAAATTCGATGCCTCGGGAGGCACAGCGGGTATCTTGAACATCATCCTAAAAAAGAACAAGCGCGTAGGCTACAGTGGTAACCTCCGTAGTAATATCGACTCCCGAGCCCGAATCGGCATGGGTGGTGATATCAATTTGCGTCAAAATAAACTCAATTTCTTTGCCAGTGTCAATTTTAACCAACGCAAGTCGATCAGTAACGGTCTTACCTACAGAACAACGCTGATCTCCAACCCAAATACCCTACTGAATCAAGAAGACCAAAGCATCAGCATCGGTTACTTCATGTTCTTTAGGGCCGGGCTTGATTATTTTATCAATAACCGAAATACGTTCTCGGTATCGATCAACAAAGGAGGAGGCGAATTTAAGCCCACCAGTATTGGGGATATTTCGATCGACTCGTTGTACAATACCCCTAAGAGATCGAATAGCGAAAGAAATTCTCTATCCAATAGCGAATTTGCCTTTACCGGTATCACCACGAGCTTTAAACATCTTTTTCCCCGCGCAGGGGAAGAATGGTCTGTTGACCTTACCTATAATGTGAGCAATAGCACCAATTTCAATCAAATCACTACCTACTATTACGACAACCCGTTATCATCGCTGTCCAGAACCGCGGCTCAACAACAGGATGGAACTGGAGACAATGATAATCTTGTGATCCAAACCGATTATGTCCGTCCGCTGACCGAAAAGTCAAAATGGGAGGCGGGTCTCCGTGCGCAATTAAGAAACGTAGACAATAAAAATGATTTTTACTTGATCAATGGGTCGTCTTTATTTTACATTCCTGCCCTCTCTGTAAATTACAATAGTCATGATAATGTGCTGGCTGCATACAGTACCTACTCGAATCAAATTAAAAATTTCGGATACCAGCTGGGTATTCGGGTCGAAAGCAGCCGTTATGATGGTGTGCTGCCCGATCTGAACCAAGAATTCAGTATCGATTTTCCAGTTAGCCTATTTCCCAGTGTCTTTCTAACACAAAAATTGAAGAAAAATCAGGATCTGCAGTTGAATTATACTAGAAAGATCAATCGCCCCAATTTCTTTCAACTCTACCCCTTCACCGATTATTCCGACTCCCTGAACCTGAGTCGCGGGAATCCGAATCTGGTTCCAGAATTTACCAGCTCCGTAGAACTTTCTTATCAAAAGACATTCACCAATAAAGATAATTTTATCGCCTCGGCCTACTTTAAACAGACCGATAATCTGATCACTCGCTATCAAGATAAAGAGGTTAGCGCGACAAGCGGAAAAGATGTCCTGATCAACACTTTTATCAATGCCAATAGCAGCTATGTAACTGGATTGGAACTGGTTTCAAAAAATAAAATGCGTCCCTGGTGGGACCTCACCACTAATTTCAATCTCTTTACATCGGTGATCAAGTTGAGTGACCGGAACTTGACCGATCTGGATCCGTTTGCCTCGTTTTTTATAAAGCTAAACAATAGCTTTAAACTGCAAAAAAGCCTCACCTTTCAGCTGTCGGGCGAGTACCAGTCTCGCTCTGTCTTACCGCCTGGAGGAAGTGGTGGCGGTGGAGGAGGTCGCTGGGGCGGCGGTATGGGCATGTTCGGTGGCGGTATGTTCGGCCAGACCAGTGCCGCACAGGGCTACCAGAAGGCCAACTACTTTGTAGATGCTGCCTTGCGATTTGAATTTGGTAAAACAAAACAAGCCAACCTCTCTTGGAATATCAATGATATTTTTAGAACCAGAAGACAGCAGATATTCTCCTCTTCGGCACTCTTCGTGCAAGATGTATTTAGACGCCGCGATCCCCAACTGATGCGTTTGAATTTTGGCTGGCGTTTTGGAAAGTTCGACCCCAACCTCTTCAAACGCAAAAGCAATAAACTGATGGGCGAAGGGATGGAAAACATCAACATGTGATCGGGACAAAAAGAGTTCATA
>Ga0194133_10000251_pt1 | contig 114076 bp, 106 predicted proteins | sample TA2KigOf40mmetaG_FD_155448 | JGI IMG/M metagenome (GOLD analysis project Ga0194133, IMG submission 155448) | Freshwater microbial communities from Lake Tanganyika, Tanzania - TA2015055 Kigoma Offshore 40m | ecosystem: Environmental > Aquatic > Freshwater > Lake | place: Tanzania: Lake...
GCCTCGGTTTGCGTCAACTCGATCTGTCCGACTGGATTCAGATCGGCGACGACTACGACCACGAGATGAATCGCAAGGCCGATGTGTTGCGCGACAACTACCACACCGCTGTTCGTGTGGTCCCGGAAATCGAGTCCGAGTCGACGGAGGTTCTCGACACTCTGGTCGATCATCTCTGCGCTCAGTGGCCTCAGTGGTTCGTTCGTTCAGGTGACGACGTAGTGAATCTTCATCGCGACGAGCGGTTCCGCGTGGTGCCCGACGCGAATGGTCAGTGGACCGAACATCCGATGTCGATCGCTGGTCGTCTCGTACAAGAAGACCTGGCTCTTCTCGTCGAGCGCGAGGGGCGTCTGGTGTTCGGGGGTGGAACCGTGTGCTTCCCCAACCGCTGGGACCTCGCGTCGAAGTTGGGTCAGTCGATGGCCCAAGTTCACGCTCCGGTCTCGCGTCTCAACGATCAGCTCGAGTCGACCATCGACGACTTCTTCTTTCGGCTCATTCCCGACCGTCCGTTCTGGCGTCTGGGGTGGGGAGTTCTCGACACCGACGAGTTGTACCAACCGCTCGACGGTACCGCACCGGCCGCTCCGCCGATTCCTGATGTGGGCGACCCCACCACTCCCGACCGATTGTTCTTGCGCGTCGAACGCGAAACGTTGCGTCGATTCGCTCGCACCAACTGCATCTTGTTCACGATTCGCACCTACATCCGACCGCTGCGGCACCTGGCGCAGCGCCCCGACGATGCGGCCCGTCTGGCCGATGCACTCGTGAATCTCCCCAACGACGTCGCCGATTACAAGAAGATCACCGAATTGTCCGAGTCCGCTCGTCATTGGCTGTCGTCAGTCGCGACCGATCGATCGACCATTTGAGGAGGTAGCGATCATGGCAATCAATCCGAAGCAATGGACCCACAAGACGCAAGAAGCGGTGGCGGCCGCTCTCGATCAGGCCAAGGCCCTCTCCAATCCTGAGATCACACCCGATCACGTGATGGCGGCCATCGCCCGCCAGGACGACACGATCGTTCCGGCCGTTCTGTCGAAGCTCGGCTTGGCGCCGTTGATGGTTCGCAATCAGGCCGACGAAGCCGTGGCCAAATTGCCCAAGGCGTACGGCGGTGAAGAGCCGCGCATGAACCGCGAACTCAACAACGTGTTCGACAATGCTGAGCGTTACCGCAAGGACTTCAAGGACGACTTCTTGTCGGTCGAGCACTTGTTGTTGGCCATGAACCAACGTCTCGGTGTCGGCAGCGAAGAACTTCTGCAGGCGTTGCGCGACGTTCGCGGTAGCCACCGAGTCACGAGTCAGAACCCCGAAGATCAGTTCCAGGCTCTCGAGAAGTACGGACAAGATCTCACCAAGCGCGCGCGTGACGGCAAGATCGATCCGGTCATCGGTCGTGACGAAGAGATTCGTCGCGTGATCCAGGTGTTGAGCCGTCGCACCAAGAACAATCCGGTTCTCATCGGCGAACCCGGGGTGGGCAAGACCGCGATCGTGGAAGGTCTGGCTCGTCGAATCGCTGACGGCGACGTCCCCGAAGGTCTCAAGAACAAGCGACTCATCTCGCTCGACATCGCTGCTCTGCTGGCGGGAGCGAAGTACCGCGGCGAATTCGAAGAGCGACTCAAGGCCGTGCTCAAGGAGATCACCGACTCGGCCGGCGAAGTGATCACGTTCGTCGACGAGCTGCACACCATCGTGGGTGCGGGCGGAGCCGAAGGTGCGATGGATGCCGGCAACATGATCAAGCCGATGCTCGCGCGAGGCGAGTTGCGCATGATCGGCGCCACCACTCTCGACGAGTACCGCAAGTACGTCGAGAAGGATCCCGCTCTCGAGCGCCGTTTCCAGCAGGTGTACGTGGGTGAGCCCACCGTCGAGGACACCATCGCAATTCTTCGTGGCTTGAAGGAGCGTTACGAAGTTCACCACGGTGTTCGAATCCAGGACTCGGCGCTCGTGAGCGCCGCGGTCCTCTCCAACCGGTATCTCACCAATCGATTCCTGCCCGACAAGGCAATCGACCTGGTGGACGAATCGGCCAGCAAGTTGCGCATCGAGATCGACTCGCTACCGACCGAGATCGACATCGTCGAGCGGCGCATCCTCCAGTTGGAGATCGAGAAGGTGGCGCTCGAGAAAGAGACCGACTCGGCCTCCAAGGAGCGGCTCGGTGCACTCACCGACGAACTCGTTCTCCTGCAGCGTCAATCGGCCGAGATGCGCGAGCACTGGCAGCAGGAGAAGGATGCCATCGCCGCCATCCGGAACCTGAAAGAAGAGCTCGAACAGGTTCGCGGCGCGATCGAACGTGAGACCGACCTCAACAAGGTGGCCGAAATGCAGTACGGGCGTATGCCCGAGATCGAGCGCCGCATCGCCGAAGCGACCACGCATCTCGATTCGCTGCAGACCGGCAACAAGATGCTGAAGGAAGAAGTCGACGCCGAAGACATCGCCGAAGTGGTGAGCAAGTGGACCGGTGTTCCGGTCACGCGTCTCATGGAAGGTGAGATGTCGAAGCTCGTTCACCTCGAGGATCTTCTGCATCAGCGCGTGGTGGGTCAGCACGAAGCCGTCGTCGCGGTCTCCAACGCCATCCGTCGCAGTCGCGCCGGACTCTCCGACCCGAATCGCCCCATCGGATCGTTCCTGTTCCTCGGCCCCACGGGAGTCGGCAAGACCGAGTTGGCGCGAGCCGTGGCCGAGTTCTTGTTCGACGACGAGCGAGCGATGGTGCGCATCGACATGGGTGAGTACATGGAGAAGCACTCGGTGTCGCGCTTGGTGGGTGCGCCCCCGGGATACGTGGGATACGACGAAGGTGGTCAACTCACCGAAGCGGTCCGCCGTCGTCCGTACAGCGTGGTTCTGCTCGACGAGATCGAGAAGGCCCACCCCGACGTGTTCAACATCTTGTTGCAGGTGCTCGACGATGGCCGCCTCACGGATGGTCAGGGTCGCACGGTCGATTTCACCAACGTCGTCGTCGTCATGACGTCCAACCTCCCGGGCGAGCCGATCGAATACTTCAAGCCCGAGTTCGTGAATCGCATCGACGAGATCATTCGCTTCCGTCCGCTGGACGAGAGCGATCTGTCGAAGATCGTGGAGATCCAGGTGGAACGGCTCCGCAAGCGTCTGGCCGATCGTCGCATCACGCTCAACGTGAGTCCGGAGGCCATGGCCAGATTGGCCCGCGAGGGTTACGACCCGTCGTTCGGCGCTCGACCGCTCAAGCGTGTGATCCAGAAGGTCATCGGCGACAACGCGTCGATCCTCATCCTCGAGGGCAAGGTGGCCGAGGACGGAATGATCAACGTCGAAGTGCAGGACGACCGCATCGTCCTGCATTCGTGACGTCGGTTGTCTCCGCACCGAGGTTCGAGTGGCGCAAGGGAGTACAGTCACATCACGTTCCAGTCGTGAAGGAGCGTGAACATGCCGGTCACCGTGGTCGTGGGTGCCCAATGGGGTGACGAGGGCAAAGCGAAGGTCATCGACCTGCTCGCGCGTGATCATTCGGTGGTCGCTCGATATCAGGGCGGACACAACGCCGGCCACACCGTGGTGGTGGGCTCCGAGAAGTACGCGCTCCAGTTGATTCCCTCCGGAGTTCTGTACGACCACGTCACTCCGGTCATCGGTAACGGAGTGGTGGTCGATCTCCCCACGTTGTTCAGTGAGATCGATCGCCTCGAAGCGCGTGGTGTGCCGTGTTCGCGTCTGCGTGTGTCGAGTCAGGCTCACCTGATCTTCCCGTGGCACCAGTCGTTCGACGCACTCCTCGAGTCACAGCGGGGCGGCAGCAAGATCGGTACGACCCTGAAGGGCATCGGACCGGCCTACGCCGACAAGGCGCTGCGTGTGGGCATTCGCGCCGGTGACGTGCTCGACGCGGCCGCGTTCGCATCGGTGGTTCGTGCCCGCGCCGTCGATGCCAACGCCGATCTGCTCGCAGCTGGTGGCGAACCCGTCGATGTCGACGCCGTGGTCGATCAGTTCACCGTTCTGGGTCGCCGGTTGGCCCCCTACGTGGCCGACACCGTCGACCTGCTGCATGCCGCTGTCGAGGCCGGTGAGACCGTGTTGTTGGAAGGTGCGCAGGCCACGTTCCTCGACCTCGATCACGGCACCTACCCGTACGTGACGTCGTCGAACCCCACCGCCGGCGGAGCGTCGGCCGGTTCGGGTCTCGGTCCGCGCCTGCTCGACCGCATCGTCGGAATCATCAAGGCGTACACGACCCGCGTGGGTTCGGGTCCGTTCCCCACCGAGTTGCTCGACGCCAAGGGAGAGGCGCTGGTCGACATCGGGCGCGAGTTCGGCACGGTGACCGGCCGTCGTCGTCGCACCGGCTGGATCGACTGCGTGATGTTGCGTCACGCCGTACGGGTGAACAGCCTCACCGAGATCGCGCTCACCAAGCTCGACGTGCTCGACACCTTCGACGACGTGAAGGTGTGCGTCGGCTATCGGCTCGATGGTCGGGAATGCACCGCCTATCCCGATCGAAGTGATCTACTGGCGCGAGTGGAACCGGTGTACGAAACGCTGCCGGGTTGGCAGACCACCATCAGCGGCTGTCGTTCGGCGGCCGACCTTCCGGTGGCGGCTCGCCAATTCGTCGCGCTCGTCGAAAAGCAGGTCGGCGTTCCGATTCGCATCGTGGGCGTGGGCCCCGAGCGCGATGCGGTGCTGGAGTGGGACGGGGCCCCGGCATGATCTCGCGTTATTCGCTGCCCGAGATGGAGCAGGTGTTCTCCGACGAATCGCGCTTCGGTCGTTGGCTCGAAATCGAACTGCTCGCCACCGAGGCGCATGCTTCGCTCGGAATCGTCCCGGCCGCCGACGCATCGGCCTGTCGTGCGCGAGTACCCCAAGTCGACTCGGCGTTCATCGAGGCCGTGCTCGAACGCGAGCGAGTCACCGACCACGACGTCGCGGCGTTCGTCGATGTGGTGCAGTCGCGGATCGGTGGTTCGGAGAGTTCGTGGATCCACTACGGCCTCACCTCGAGCGACATCGTCGATACCGCTTGGTGCTGGATGCTCCGTGACGCTTCCGACCTTCTCATCGAGGCGTCGACTCAGTTGGTTCGCACCCTCGTCTCCATCGCGCAACGTCATCGTGGCACGGTCATGATCGGCCGAACCCATGGTGTCCACGCCGAACCCACCACGTTCGGGATGAAGGTTGCGTTGTGGGCACTGCAGGTCGATCGCGATCGTGAACGTCTGCGTCGGGCGCGTGAGGCCGTCGCCGTGTGCAAGTTGTCGGGTGCGGTTGGCACCTACTCGAACATCGACCCGCGAGTGGAAGCAGCCGTCGCCGAGAAGCTCGGCCTCGTTGCCGTTCCGGCCACGCAGGTGATCGCGCGTGATCGACACGCCGAGTATCTGTGGGCCTGTGCGTCATTGGCCGCGACGTGCGAGATGATCGCGGTCGAGTTGCGACACCTGCAGCGCACCGAAGTTCGTGAAGTCGAAGAGGGATTCAAGGCGGGCCAGAAGGGTTCGTCGGCCATGCCGCACAAGCGCAATCCCATCTCGGCCGAGACCATCAGTGGGCTCGCGCGCGTGTTGCGCGGAAATCTCCAGGCCGCTCTTCAAGACGTCGCGTTGTGGCACGAGCGCGACATCTCGCACAGTTCGGTCGAGCGAATCGTTCTTCCCGACTCGTCGCTTCTCACTCACTACATGGTTCACCGACTCCGCCGTCTTCTCGAAGGTCTGCAGGTTCATGCCGAACGCATGCGCGAAAACCTCAACGCCACCCGCGGTCTGGTGTTCAGTCAGCCGGTGCTGTTGGCTCTCGTGAAGAGTGGCATGTCGCGTGACGATGCATACCGCGTGGTTCAAGAAGCGTCATCGGTGTCGTGGTCGCGGGGTGAGCAGTTCCGCTCGGTGCTCGACGCCGACCCGCGTCTTCAGAAGGTTCCAGCCACCGTGCTCGACGAAGCGTTCGATCTGCGACGTTCGCTCGTCCACGTCGACCGCGTGTTCGATCAGCTGCCCGACGCATGAGCACGAACCTGCCGCCTCTCGACCCGGCGCGTGGTGCACTGCGCCAGCACGTTCTCGCGCACTCGTTGAAAACGGGCGACTTCACCTTGAAGTCGGGGGCGAAGAGCACGTGGTTCCTCGACACGAAGCAGACCGCGTGTCGTCCTGACGGCATCGTGTTGGTGGCCGACGTCGCTTTGTCGTTGTTGCCTGGTGACGCCACCGCCATCGGCGGACTCACGATGGGAGCCGATCCGGTGGCGTTCGGTATTGCGGCCGTGGCGGCCACTCGTGGTCGCCAACTGCGCAGTTTCAGCGTGCGCAAGGAATCGAAGGATCACGGCGTGACCGGACGGGTGGCCGGTGCACTTCAACCGGGTGATCGCGTGGTGATCACGGAAGACACCGTCACACGCGGCACGAGCATCATGGAAGCCGTCGACGTGGTTGAAGGCTTCGGCGCGATTGCGGTTCTGATCACGGTGATCGTCGATCGTGGCGGCACGTGTGGTGCGATGGCGGCCGAGCGGGGCATCCCGTTCGTTCCGATGCTCACCGCACCCGACCTCGGTTTCGGCTTCGGGACCTGATCGCTCGCCGGCTCGGTGCCGAGCCGCGACATTCGTACCTGGGTCGTTAGTCCTTCGTACCGAATGACCTTGTTCGCTGTTCGTGGTGTGCTCGATCGTTCGACAATGACCACATGAGCAACGCTTGGTCCTCTCACATCGACGCCTCGACAGACGATTCGTTCCCCGTTCTCGTGGGGTACGACGGATCGACCAATTCGGAGATGGCGGTGCGGTGGGCCGCCGATGTGGCTCGTGCGTCGAACCGCACACTGCGCATCTTGACGAGTTACGCACTACCCACGATGGTGGCCCTCGGCGTGAGCGCGGGCTACGTGGTTCCGGCCTTGTCGTCGGAGGAAGTGCACGAGATCGACCTTCGTCATCGCACGATGCTCGACGAACTGGCCGATCGCGTTCGCAAGCAGTTGCCCGACCTGCCTGTCGACACGTTTCTCGAACAAGGAGCACCCGCGACGGCGATCCTGAAGTCGAGTGACGATGTGGCGATGATCGTGCTCGGAACACGTGGTGTCGGATCGGCCCAGGGTCTACTCATGGGCTCGGTCAGTTACGCCGTGGTCCACCGGGCCAAGTGTCCGGTGATGCTGGTCCCGGAGTCGAGCAACCGATCCGTTCCGGGCAAGGTGGTGGTGGGAGTCGACGGCTCGAGTCGCTCGACCCAGGCAGCGCAGTGGGCGCTGTCGTTGGCCACGTGCATGCATCGTCCGCTCGAAGTGGTGACCGCATGGCACTACCCGTACCAGGCGATGGTGCCGGAGGCCGGGATGATGATGGGCCCGAACATCGAAGAACTACGCCTCGCGTTGTTGCGCGACGCGAAGCAACTCGTCGAGCGCGAGAAGCATCGTCTCGAAGGTCCGCACGGAACATCGATCGACGCCAATGCCGTGGAAGGTTCGGCCGCCGATGTTCTGTCGGAGGAAGCCGGCCCGCAGGACGTGATCGTCGTGTTGTCGAAGAGCCACAGCCTTCTCGCGTCGGTTCTGTTGGGAAGCACCGCGGTGTCACTCGCTCATCGCAGTCGTGGGCCGGTGGTGATCGGTCATCCGGTGTGATGTGGGTCAGGAAGCGACCTGATGCGAAGTGAGATTCACTGCGTAGCCTGACGCCCGTGTCGATCGCCCGCCTGTTCTCACTCGAGCACCACGGCCCCGACACGTTCGTCGGATCGGGCTACGAGTACCCGTGGGGCGGCTTGTTTGGCGGCCACATCGTCGCCCAGGCGTTGGTTGCCGCGGCCAACACGGTCGATGCCTCGAATCTCGAGCATGTGATGGAGGCGCACTCGCTGCGCGCCTACTTCATCCGCCGTGGCGACACATCCGAGCCCGTGCGTTACGAAGTCGATCGCATTCGCAACGGCACGAGTTTCTGCACTCGACGCGTGGTCGCTCGCCAGTCGTCCGGCGCGATCCTCAACATGGAGGCCAGTTTCCAGATCCGCGAAGATCAACGCGACGTTCAGCCGATCGAGTTCCCGGTGGGTCTCCCGACTCCCGAGTCGATCGAGAACTCGTCGTGGTCCGAAGGTTTCGACCGTCGCTGGATCGAACCCGGCTCCACACCGCGATCGGGTCGTGAAGGTGCTGGTCGAGCCATGTCGTGGTTCCGCGCCACCGAAGATCTCGGCGATGCCCAGACGGTCGAGTCACGACTGCTGCATCTGTGCGCGCTGTCGTATCTCAGCGACGATCTCCCCACCGATGCCGTGGTGCGCGCGCATCCCGACATCTCGCGTCGTCCCGACGGTCAGCGCAACTTCCAGGGCGCGAGCCTCGATCACTCGATCTGGTTCCATCGGCCCGTGCGCAGCGATGAGTGGCATCTGCACGACTTCACGTGTCACTCCATCGGCAACAGCCGCGGGTTGTCGCTCGGTCACATCTTCAGTCAGGACGGTGTGCTGGTTGCCACCATCGCTCAAGAAGTGCTGATCCGCGACCTCACACCGTTCACGTAAGGCTCGATCGCCGCCGCGAACACCGGCTTCAGCCACTGCGCGTATGCGGTGGTCACATGATTCGAGTCGCGGTACACCAGCAGATTGCCCACGATCACCGGGCAGGCCTTGTCGGTGCACAGCCAATTGATCACGTCGAGATACTGCACTCCGTTGCGCAGGGCCGAATCGATCACCGTCTGCTGACGCGATGCACGCACAGCCTTCTCGCGCGATGCGACGCATGACGACACGTCGCGTACCGCTTTCGACAAGCACACCGGAACGTCCTGGCCGGGGTACGGCGTATCGGTGACGAGCACGGGAATCACACCGATCGACGCGAGTCGAGCGATGAGCACGTCGTACCCCTTCGACCACACCGAGTCGGCGAACGGTTGCTTGGTGTCGGGATCGAGCAGTCGGTTCGAGGCGGCCACGAACACGACATCCACGTCTTGTTCGGCCAGGAGAGCGAACACGTTGTCGCGCCAGGGCTGACAGGCCGGATACGTGGGCCCCACCAGACTGTTGTACGTGATCTCGTCGATGGGCGGGCAACCCGACTTGCTCAGTGGAAGCAGACGCCAGCCGTTGTCGACGGCGATCGATTCGAGAATCGGGAACCACTGGGCTGCGTGACTGTCACCGAACAAGCCGACCGTGAACTCGGATGCCGGATCGCCGTACTCGCACACCTTCGGCTGAGTGGCTCCGAAGTCGACGTGGCAGTCGTTGTCGTAGATGATCGGCTTGTCACCGGCTGCGCCACCGATCGACGGTTCGAGATTGGCCGGCACTTCATCGGTGTCGACGGCGGCGTAGAGAGCATCGAGTGGTGCCGTCGCGTTGGCGATGGGAGGGGGTGGTCCATCCGGCACCGGAGCGACCGTGGTCCCGACGGTCGTTGCCGTCGACTCGGACGCACCCATCACCACCGTCGTCGACGTGGTGGTGACGAGCGTCGGTGTTTCGGCCACCACATCGGTGGACAGTTCGACATCAGCCGAACGCACGACGAGTCCGGTGCCCACACCGGATGCGATCAGCACGGCACCGAGCGACAGTGCGAGTGCGGGTCGCGCTTGCAGTCGTTCGGAGTGACGAATCGGATTCTCTACGTAGCGATACGACAGCGACGCGCCCACCAACGACACGGCGATGAGGCCGACGCGCTCGAGAACGTTGAGTGATCGGCCGGCCCACGCTTCGCCGATGATGAGCGCGGGCCAGTGCCACAAGTAAATGGAGTACGAGCGCGCACCGATCCACTGCAAGGCCGGATGACGCAAGACGATCGACGGACCCCAGCGCGAGTCGTCACCACCAGTGAGGGCCGCCACGGTACCGAGAACGGGAATGGCCGCCAGCCAGCCCGGAAAGGCCATCGTCTCGTCGAGCCAGAACGCGGCGAACACGACGGCCGCGGTACCGAGCCAAGCCACTGCGTTGCGAACGTCGCCGGCGATCACACGAACCCATGGCCAGGCAATGGCGAGGAGCGCGCCGATACCGAGTTCCCACGCACGGGTGTGCAGGCCGAAGAAGGCCCATGGTTGCGACGCCTCGGTCTGCCAGATGCACAACGCGAACGACGCGATGCTGATTGCCGAGATGGCGAGGGTGGCCCGCGTTCGTGAGCGACCGGCGCGCCACAACAGAACGAGCAGAAGAGTGGGCCAGATTACGTAGAACTGCTCTTCGACCGAGAGCGACCAGAAGTGCTGCAGCGGTGACGGAGGAATGCCGGCCTGCAAGTAGTCGGTGTTGCGTCCGGCGAACACCATGTTCGACACGAATCCGGCCGCTGCGATCGAGTCGGAACCGAGATTCTTCAGACGAAGTGGTTCGAGCCACACCCACGATGCGAGGGCGGTGAGCACGATCACGAGTGCCGAGGCCGGTAGCAGGCGTCGTGCGCGACGCGCGTAGAAGTTGCCGATGGAGATCGCGCCGGAGTTGTCGTGCTCGCGCAACAACAAACTGGTGATCAGGAATCCGGAGATGACGAAGAAGACGTCGACGCCGATGAATCCACCGTCGAGACCGAGGAAATGGGCGTGGTAGAGAACCACGAGCCCGACGGCAAGCGCACGCAACCCCTCGATGTCGCGTCTCAACATGCGGTGGTCGAGACCGGCGTCGATCCGGTGACCCCACGCTTTTCAGGCGTGTGCTCTGCCAACTGAGCTACTCGACCGTGTGCGTTCGGCGAACCGAATGCACTGGCGGTCCCGACGGGACTCGAACCCGCGACCTCCGGCTTGACAGGCCGGCGTGAACTCCAACTTCACCACGAGACCAGAACGAACTGGGCACCCCCAACGGGATTCGAACCCGTGCCGCCACCTTGAAAGGGTGGTGTCCTAGGCCACTAGACGATGGGGGCTAGGTACTTGTCCTGCTGAGAGCCTGACCAGCCTAGCGGAGGGTCACCGATGCCACACCGGGGCTCCCGATACCAACCCTGCCGCTTGCATGCTCCCGTGTCTTGAACCTGGCTCCCTGGGGAATACGGTGTCGGCTCAGGGCAGATGGATGGTGCTAGCTGGAACTATTCTAAGGATGTGGTCCCTGAAGTTTTGGTCTGTCATTGCGTTGATACTGAAGGCCCTCTTAACGAGACTCTGCAGGGGACTATCGAATGCCTGCGGAAGACATTTGGGCTGCAAATTAGCGAGTCCCCCGAAGCTCTTCATGATTTGCAGACTGGGGGGAACCTGCAAGAACCTCTCAGGTCTGAGGTGATTGCGTTTCTCTCTCGACGGTCGTTCAAGCGGGACTGGGCTGAGTTGGATGAAATGCTTGACGTCCTGATGTCTGCCGAATGGAGGGCGTCATTCAGAGATGACTTTGGAATGGATTATGTGTTCAGCTGGTTCGTTGTTGATCTAGTCGGCAACTTCCTGAACCCGCGCTCCCGAAGTCTGGGATTCCATGAAATCTACGAAAGATATCGAAGTCGGTTGGCCGATTCGGTCTGCCGACGAGATCGTCTTTACTGGCACCATCACCCGCCGTCGTTCACGCGGGAAGCTCACAAGACCTCAAACAACTTTTCGATGTCGAATGAACATTTACAAATTCTCGCTAGGAGGATTATCGATTACCTTGATTTTCCAGTTGCGTTCCGACCAGGTAGTCACTGCGAGAGGCCGGACATCAACCTTTTTCTTGAGCAATGGATCCCGTTTGACTTTGGAAACCAGGGCCGCGAAGAATCCTTGGGGGAATCTACTCAGCGGGACATTTCCTCAGGGCGATTCGGCGATTGGCGGAGAGCTCAAAGACAATGGGGGTTCTACCACCCCGACTTCCATGACTATCAGGTGCCGGGTTACATGAATCGTTTCATCGTGAGATGTCTCAACATTGACAGTCGCCTTCGTGTGCTTGACGAGGAAGAAATAGGGAAGGCTTTCACCCAGGCCCGCGAGCGCGGAGTCAGTCTTTTGTGCTTCACGAGTCATGACGAACGTGAAATGCGCCCTGCGATTCAGACAGTCGTGAATCAGATTCGTAACTGTCGGGACTCCGAATTTCCTGAGGTGAAGATCCGGTTTGTCAACGCTGTTGAGGGAATCAGAAAAGTTGCAGGGCTTACTCGACAGGATCCCATGAACCTCGAAGTTGCACTCGTGGGCAACCAGCTCAAGGTTTGTGCTTCAAAGCAGACTTGGGGTCCACAACCCTTCTTTTGTTTTAAGTTGAGAAACGGTCAGTATTTTTTCGAAAACTTAGACTTTGGACTTCAGCCTCAAACTTGGAGTTTTACATTTGACGAGGATTCTGTCGAGCCGCATGACGTGATAGCAGTTGGTTTGGCTAGTCACGACAAGGTCGGAAACACCGTCGTCGTTCGGGGCAAGCCGTTTGAAGACGCTGCTTCGTGGGAGTTCAAACAATTGAATTCCGTTGATTGGCTTGGGTGACTAGGCGAGTGGGGGGGAGATGCGATGGCCTGGGACGAGGCTTGGGAGGAGATTCACAACACCGAAGATCTCGGGCGCTATCCAAGTGAGCACTTGATCAGGTTTGTCAGGAGGACATTTGGCCCCCTGGAGTTGACGCGTCCGTTGAATGCACTCGAGGTTGGATGTGGACAGGGCGCCCAAGTTGCATTCTTGGCCCGCGAGGGTTTCTCGGTGGTTGGGGTTGACGGAAGTCGGGCAGCGATCGCAAAGGCGAACCGGTTTATGCGCTCTAGTGCACTTCACGCTGACCTGAGAGTGGGAGACGCGAATCAACTGGACATAGCAGATGAAACGATGGATCTGGTTGTTGACGTGGAGTGCACGATGGGCTGCACGTTCTCAGCGGCGTCTCAGTTGATTGCAAACTGCTACCGGATTCTGAAGCCAGGAGGATGGCTCTTTTCGCAGACGTTTTCTGACGAAACCACCGTTGGCTCAAGTTTCGAAACTATTGATCGTTTGACGTACAGGAACATCGTTGGCGGGCATCTTGCTCGGAAGCGGTTGCTAAGACTTACTTCCAGATCCGATATCGACCTGTTGTACGCATGTTTCCCGTCGCGAGAGGTGAATACGAGTTCGTACACAAGTGACTACGAAACAGCGCAGTCTGTTGAGTGGTTGATTGCAGCGAGGAAAGAACTTGTCAATTGATTTCAGAAATGTGCGCATCGCCGAGATACCTCTGGTTCGTGATCTCTTCGAAGGTTTTTATGGGTCTAATTATTGCGAAGTAGAGGACACCTACTTTCGGTGGCTTCACCGCGAAAATCCTGACCTGGGTCCGACGGTTGGAGATGATGAAGTCACAGCCTTTGGTTGTTTCGATGGCAAAGACCTTGTTGCGTGCATCAACTACGTTCCCTTCAAGCTCTTCGTCGGCGGAGAGTCCGTGAGTGCTTGTTGGTCAGTTGGCTGGCGATCGAAACCTGGACACGGCTCTTTGACAGGGTTACAACTGAGAAAACACCTTAGGAAATTCGACGTTTACATGAGTATGGGTGCAACCGATTGGGTGAGATCGATATATCAGTCAAGGTTCGGATTTGAGTACTGCAACAATATTGAACGGTTCTTGGCCGTGATCGATCCTCAAGCCTGTTTCGAATTGCTCGGCCGGAACAGGTGTCTTGCGGAAGCCGATAGAAGTTCGTTGGCGGAACTAGGTGCCAAATCAGACCAGGCGCAAAGCACGAGTTTTTTTGAGTCTCAATGGGATAGTCTTGCCAACGAGTGTTACTGGTCAGATCATCTTTCTCGAACATCAGCCACTTGCTCCCGTAGATTCGAATGGCTCAAGTGGCGTTACAAAGACCATCCCCATTTGAAGTACGTCCCGATTTCTGCGGATCAAGATTCTGCAACTGGCGTTGCATTTGTCCGTGTTGAGCAGATCCGAGACTTGGATTTTCGAGTTCTTAGGGTTTTAGACTTCCTTCCCACGTCAGGATCCGAAGCGGAACTTGCCTCCGCGATTGTTGCTTACGGTTTCCAAGTGGGAGCCTCGTTTGTTGACTTCTTCTGCTCGTCGACGTCAGTTGCTGATGGTTTAGGTGAGGCCTTCTTTCGTGGTTCCGTGCGCCGAGATCTCGATTTCCCGAGGCTCTTCTTCCCTCTGGAGTGGCGGGAGCGTTGGAGCATCAACGCGTCTCTGAGGGATAACAGGAATAGTCCTGAATCCCTCAAACTTTCGGACGTGTACTTTACTAAGGCAGACCCCAGTCAGGATATTTTGCTCAATCGTGAGTACGTGACGAAGGGTTTGTGATGAAAGAAGGTCCCGCTTTCGATTTGGTCGACACGATCATGTCGACTTTGGCAGAGATGGCGCCCCTCGATGATGAGTTTTCCTCGCGCACTCACTTGTTATCAAGTGGGGTCATGGATTCAATGTCGGTTTTGGAGTTCGTTGAACGTCTTGAAAACCTACTTGGCGTTCACATTCCGGATGAACTTTTGGTTGAAGACTCTTTTGCTAGTGCAGAGAGGTTGGCGGAAGTGTTGAGAGCCCTTTTGTGAGTTTTGACCTGACCATCTCGGGTGTCTTGGAAACCTTCGCGGAACCCTCGCGAGCCGAATCAGCTGCCGTGCGTACGCGAGATTTCTGCTACAGCCGCAGCGACCTTCTTTCGAATGTGGCTCTATGGCAGGCCGACCTTGTCAATGTGAACCTCAAGAAGGGTGCCCGAGTGGCGGTCTACCTTCCGCGAGGTTTCGAAGAGATCTGTGTGATGATGGCTGCCTGGTCCCTTGGGATGATCGTGGTTCCTGTGAGCTCACGTCTCAGAGGGCCACAGGTTCGACATGTTCTTGCGGACAGCCGCGCCTCGGTCCTGGTGACATCAACTGAGTACCGGAGACGGATGGGGTTTGAGACTGACGACTTCGGCGGTTTGTTCTGCTTGATTGACGAGGTGATCGCTACGAGAAATGTTAGTCGGCCTTCGGTAAATCTGATTTCTGGTCCGAGTTATCCAACGAATGCAGATGATGTCTCGACACTTCTCTATACCTCAGGGTCGACTGGCCTACCCAAAGGGGTGGTGCTGTCACATAGAAATCTGGTTGAAGGAGCTGCAGTTGTTTCCGGGTATCTGGGCCTAAAGCCTTCCGATTGCATTGCGGGTGTCTTGCCTCTGTCTTTTGATTACGGATTGAATCAACTGATTTCCTCGATACTTGTTGGGTGTGGATACGCGGCAATCGACTATTTCTTGCCACGCGACTTGGTCAATGCTGTAACGTCTCTTGGGGTGAGTGTTCTTGGTTTGGTCCCTCATCTCTGGAGTCAGATGATTGAGGCTTCGCTGAATGCTGGAATTTCGTACCCTGAAGTCAGAGTCGTAACTTCAAGTGGGGGTCACGTTCATGAGAAGGTGTCGGCTCAGATGGCTGACCTCTTTCCGAACGCTGAAATTTTCTTGATGTATGGATTGACCGAAGCCTTTAGGTCGACGTTTTTGGATCCCCGCAAGGTCACACTGAAGCCACGTTCAGTTGGTCGTGCAGTCCCTGGTGTTGAGATATCTGTGATGGACCAGAACGGGGGTGAGTGTCCCCCGGGAGAGGTAGGGGAAATAGTTCATCGCGGAGCGCTGATCTCACTTGGTTATTGGAACTCGCCAAAGGAGACTGACGACCGTTTTCGACGCCGGCCAGATGTGCCACCAGAGGTTTCTCGTTGCCCGCTCGAAGTGTGGTCGGGAGATCTTGGTTACAAGGATAAAGAGGGCGATCTCTTTGTGTTGGGCAGGAAGGACGGCTTGGTCAAGCATAAGGGATTCCGGTTGAATGTGGGAGAAGTTGAGGAACTAGTTGCTTCTTGTCCGTCAGTGTTGGAATGTGTAGTGGTTCCTCGGGAGTCTCAGGATCTCCAAACGGAGTTGGTTTGTTTTTTGAGGGTTTCTGATGGATTTGGTAGAGACGAACTAGTGAAGCTGTTGCGTGGTAGTGCGCCCGATTACATGATCCCAGACCATTTTGTGGTTCGAGAGTTCTTCCCCGAGACATCGTCCGGAAAGGTAGATCGCGTCGCCCTAGGTACGTCAAGCTTTGGTTGACTCTGACGCCCCGAGCATGTGGACACCGACGGTCATCTCTCCAGAGTTCAGTCGGTTTCTAGGCGTGACGGCCTTTGTAAAGACGGAAGAGGATGGCGAGGTTCCGTATCAGTCCACAAAGTCGCGTCGTCTGATTCCCTACCTCGAAGCTGTCCAACGAAACGGACTTCCTCACATCGTTACCTACGGACCCGTGTGGTCCAACCAGATCTTCCTCATTGCAGAGTTTTGTCGGATGGCAGGCATGGGGTGTTCGGTTCTCCTCCTGGATCCGGCGCCCCCTCATCTCTCAGATGCAGTCAATTTGTCGCCGTTGGTAGAACCAATAGAAGCGGGACTTGTCTCCTTAGGTGCCAAGGTTGAGATCGTTCCTCTTCCCAGGATGAAGTTGCTGCAGGTATTTGTCAAACGACACCTAAGGAGGATTGAACGAGATTCTGGGAGTTGCCACATCGTTGAGTACGGATTCGTGCCACCGGAGACAGCGCAGAGTGCATCACTCGTCAAAGAGGTCCTCAGACAATATCGAGTCAATGGAGTCAACGGGCCGGTTGTCGTTCCTCGCGGTACGGGAAGTACAACTGAATTTCTCAGGTCGGGATTGGCAAGCTCAGGAATCCCAGTCGTAGGACTACCTCTGGTCGGAGAAGGAAACTCGCAATCGCTGGTGTCACTTGGGCCGAAGCGTCTCATTGCTGAACCTTCGGTTTACGTTGGCAGGGGTGACTTGGAGTTGTGTGCGTCAGGGACGCTCACCAACATTGATTTGTTCTACCACCTTGGTGCTCTGAAGTCTTTGAGGGTGCTGTCCAGTGGGAAGGACTTCTCTTCTGTTCTCTTTTTGAAAACTGGAAAGCAATCATTTGCATCGACGCTGCTGTTGAGGCAATTCGAAGAAGGACACGTGCGTTTGGACCCGGATGAAATGCAACCCAGTCCAGATAACACTTACACCGCTTGGAAGGAGCGCCCAAAGCCTTCGCACCTGTATAGGCAGCTTCGATTTTTGAAGATCAGTAATCAATGGACAAAAGAAAGATTGGAAGAGTGGCAGCTCCAGAGCCTCAACCGACTTCTTGTGCATTGTGTTAATAGTGTGCCGCACTACTCGCGGCACAAAGTTTTCAGGGACGCTGCTCATTCCGGGCTCAGCTGTTGAGCTGAAATCTCAGACCTACCCACCATTGATAAGTCGATGATTCGGGCCGATCCGGAATCGTTCGTTGACCAAAGCTACGAAGGAATTGTTCGAACACTGACAAGTGGAGGAAGTACGGGAGATCCTCTAGTGGTCACGTTTGATCATGGAGCTTTGGCCCGTGACAGAGCCAACACCTACTTTTACCTTTGGCTTCGCGGTCATAGTCCTAATCGAAGCAGATCCATCAGGCTGCATGGCGACGTGTTACCACGAGAAATTATTCGTTCAGGGAACTATTGGTTTGCTGCAACAAGGCGCAAACTCGTCATGTCGAATCAGCACATCGATTCTTCAACTATCGCCTCGTATCTGAGCGCAATCGACAGTTGGAGGGCTGACTACATCCATGCTTTTCCATCGACGGCCTTCCTACTAGCCAAGACCGCTCTGGACTGCGGTGTACGTTTGAAAACGCGAGTGCCCTTCGTCTATGTCGATTCAGAAAATTTATACCCGGGTCAGCGTCGTCTGATCGAGGATTTCTTCGGTGGCGAGTTATGCCATGTGTACGGGCACACTGAAGGAGCAACGGTTGGTGTGCCCTTCCCTGGGAGTTCTGATTTTCATTTCTTGTCGCAGGTTGGTTTGGTGGAGATTGTCAAAGGTGACTTGAGTCAGCATTGGGAGCCAGGTGTCAATGGTGAATTGGTAGTCACCGGGCTAAACAACAAGATCTTCCCCTTGATTAGGTACCGAACCAACGATTTCGGGACGGTTTCAAATGCGCTAGACCCGTTTTCTAGGTATCCGAGACTGTCCTCAATTGAGGGCAGAGAGCAAGATTTTGCTGAGGATCGGCATGGCAGAAGAGTCCCGGTGGCTCCCCTTCTCTTTGACTACAACATTGACTGGTCGGGGGTGAGCAGGTTCCAGGTTTGCCAAAAGTCGGTTGGGACCTTGGAAGTCAAGATTGTGGCTGAACAGAGCCACTCAGACTCGATCGGTCTGGTTAAGAGAGTTACAGAACAACTTGACACCGCATTCGGAAACAACTTCTCAATTAGCGTCCAGCCCGTTAAAACTCTAAGTGCGACAGCAAGGGGAAAGTTTCGTTACTTCGTCAACGAAGTTCCGCTACAAAAAACGAGCCGTAACTCGGGTTGACCGTTGGGCTGTTGGATGGTCGAAAGAAAGATGCTGCTTCCAGGTACTTAAGTTGAAAGTATTCGAGAATCTCGTCGTGAGTGGTGAAGAACTCGGTCCCGTACCCCTGCTCTCCCGGGCTATAGGTCGCCAGCATATGAATCAGATAGAGAGGTTGGTCTCTTGATTGAGCTTCCTTTTGGAGATTCCTCAGTACTGCCGCCAACTCTGGCAGGATGTACCACGTTATTTCGGCCATCACAATTACGTCTGGCTTCAACCGGTGAAGCAATTGTTCGTCACAAATGTTTCCGATGATGAAGCGGTTAGAACGGTGTGTTCTTCGAGCCTTACTGATCGCGGTCTTTGAAATGTCAACGCCCCAGGCATTGAAACCTAGATCACGGAGTCGAGCCGTCATGAAGCCGAAACCGCACCCAAACTCAACAACGCGTAACCGCTGGCCACCGACTTTTTTGGCGGCCAATTTGCGGCACCACTCGACGGTCAGAAGCCGTCTTGACTCGTTAACGATCACATCCTCTGACTGATTCCAAGGATCTCCAACGTTGTTGTAGAGGTCTTCGAACCGTCCTACAAACCGGCCTGCTGAGATCACGTAGAGGTGGTTCTCGCTGGGTTGATCTAAGGAATTATCTCGAGAGTTTGGATCGTTCATGATTAGTTGGACCTAGCCAGTTTGGAATGTAGTCGTCGTCAATCCGTGATTTGAGGTATCCACCGATGCCACACCGGGGCGATTGTTCCGCTGGTCAGCGGGTCATGAGTGCGTTCACGGCACTGTCGACCAGCCACGAGAGGTATTGATAGAGCGCGAAGTCGGGACTCGTTGGGTCGTTGGGCTCGTCGTCATCGGCCACGCCAAGGAGAGTGCCGAGGATCAACCGCACCGCGTTGAGGCAGGACGCGAAGGCCTCCACCTCGGCCGTCGACATGGCGCGCCCGTCGGTGGCACCGAGGAATTCGTCGACCATCGAGATGGAACTCAAACGGCTGGCCACGAGTTCTTCGCGCATCAATCGCTGGTACTCCGAGTCGAGTGCTTCGTCGTCGGTGTAGGCGGGTGGAAAGAGCCGACGCGTCTTAGCGTCGTCGTTCGATCCGGTGGTGATCAACTCGCGCACTTCACCGATGAGGCGGCGCAACAAGTGACGCTGATCGTCGTCGAGGTTGAGCACGAAGCCCGACGACGTTCGGTACACGGGCTCGCGTCGGCGGCGAATCATTCTGACGAACCCTTTCCGTTCGCTCCGTCCTTTTGCATGGTGGCCCACAGACCGTGTTCGTGCAGGCGGAACACGTCCATTTCGGCTTTCTCACGCGATCCGCTGCTCACGACGGCTTTGCCTTTGTGGTGCACGTCGAGCATGAGTTCGGTGGCCTTCTGCAGGCTGTAGCCGAATAACTTCTGGAGCACGTACGTGACGTAGCTCATGAGGTTGATCGGGTCGTTCCAGACCAGGACCACCCACGGATTGTCGGGCGCAACGGTTTCGTCGTCACGCTGATCGGGTTTCTCGATCGTGGAGGGTGCCGCGGCGACCAGAGTCACGAACTCGATGCCCACAGTTCCATTGTCGCGGTTGGCCAGGGGTTTCGCACCCCCGTACCATCACGGTGATGGCAACGCGCCCCCTCGTCCCGTCCCGGTTGGCTCCGGGTGGCGTGGCAGCCCATGGTCCTCGTCGCGCGCCGCGCTCGGTTCTGGGCGGCTATCTCGCTCTCACCAAGCCCCGGATCATCGAACTGCTCCTTATCACCACCGTTCCCACCATGGTGCTGGCCGAGCAGGGTTGGCCGAGTTGGGGTCTGCTTCTCATCACCTTGTTGGGCGGGAGCCTGGCCGCCGGTGGCGCCAACGCCATCAACATGGTCGTCGACCGCGACATCGACCAGTTGATGGAACGAACCCGCAACCGGCCCCTCGTCACGGGCCTCATCGCCCCGCGCTCGGCCCTGGTTTTCGCCCTGGCCCTCGAGGCCCTGGCCTTCGCCGTGTTGTGGGCCGGAGCCAATCTGCTCTCGGCCGTGCTGGCCCTGTCGGCCACCCTCTTCTACGTCTTCGTCTACACCTTGTGGCTGAAGCGAACCAGCCGTCAGAACATCGTGATCGGCGGGGCGGCCGGGGCCGTCCCGGTGCTGGTGGGCTGGGCGGCGGTCCGAAATTCGCTCGATTGGGAGCCATGTGTCCTGTTCACAGCTATTTTCCTGTGGACCCCGCCGCACTTCTGGGCCCTGGCCATCCGCCACGCCGACGACTACCGGGCGGCCAAGGTGCCGATGCTCCCGACCGTCTCCACCATGGCCACCACGGTGCGTCACATGTTCACATACACCGTCGTTCTGACCGCCAGCACCCTCGTTCTGGCCCCGGTGGCCGACCTCGGACCCGTGTATTGGGTCTCGGCCCTGGTGCTGGGTCTCGGGTTCATGCTCGGCACCATCGACCTCGGTCGGAACCCGACTCCGGCCCGATCGATGCGCCTGTTCGCCTTTTCGATCTCGTACGTGACGGTTCTCTTCGTCGCGATGGCGGCCGACGTTCTCATCCGTCACGGGGTGTGACTCTCGCTTCTTTGCCCTGGCAGATGGGGTCGTGATTTCGGTCTGACCTGGGGTGGGTGGGTAATCTTGGGGTTCGGATTTCTTTGTCCACCCCTGTCACCCCGGGAAGCCTCGGCATCCCTCCGTGCGCGAGAAGCGAGCCATCTCGAATGACATCCACCGAGACCCACCATGCGGCTGGAGCAGCGTCGTCGTCCGACGCGCCTGCCATCGCTGCGTGGCTCACCACCGCCGATCACAAGCAGGTCGGTCGCCTCTTCATCGGCACCGGTCTTTTCGGCCTGCTCGGCGGACTCGTTCTCGCCGTGCTCGTCGCGTCCGAACGCATCGATGCCGAGGGCTTCCAACTCCTCGACTCCGGTTCGGCCACACAGGTGTTGTCAGCGGCCCGACTCCTTCTCACGTTCGGTGCGGTTGCGCCTCTCGTGATGGGTCTGGCCGTGGCCATCGTTCCGTTGCAGTTGGGTTCGCGTTCCATCGCGTTCCCGCGGGTCGCGGCCAGCGGTTTCTGGATGTGGCTCACCGGTCTCACGCTGTCGGTGGTCGCCATCATCGGTAACGGTGGCCCGTCGGGTGGCGAATCCGAAATGGTCGATCTGTATCTGGCCGCGTCGGTAGTGATGGTTCTCGGTCTGGCTATGGCTGCGCTGTCCATCGCCGTCACCGGGCTCACATCGCGCACTCCCGGCATGGGATTGCTGCGCGCACCGTTCTTCTCGTGGTCGTCGTTCGTCGGATCGATCGCCCTGCTCATGAGCTTGCCGGTGTTCATCGGAACATCGGTGTACCTCTACGTCGATCATCGGTACGCACGAGCCGCGTTCGGTGGCAACTTCGGTGTGAACAACTGGGTCGGTTGGGCCATCTCGCAGCCGTTCACCTATGTGCTCGCCATTCCGATCCTGGGCTTCGTACTCGACGCGGTGCCGGTGCTCGGTCGCACACGTTTGGCTCAGCGTCCGGCCGCCAACGTTGCCGTCGGCCTGGTGTCGGTCGCGATCTTCGCGTCGCTCACGCATCGCGCGGTCACGTTGCCGTGGGACGGTGACGGATTCTTCTCGGGCCTCGGCACCAAGATCGCCGACCTTCTGCCGTTCGGACTCGTCAACGTGATTCCGCTGTTGGGTCTGCTCGGTGTGCTCGGTCTCACCCTGCTCACGCTCAAGAGCGCCAAGCCCATGCTGGCCGCGCCGCTTCCGTTCGCCGTGCTCGGCTTGCTCATGATTCTTCTCGGCGCCACATCGCACCTTCTGTACACCGTCGAAGACGCCGCACTCGGCGGCACCATCTTCGAAGCCGGCTCGTACGTGGCCGTCACGTTCGGCACCGTGCTCCTGGCGTTCGGTGGCCTCACTTACTGGGGTCCGAAGTTGTGGGGTCGTCGCATCCCCGACAAGGCGGCGCTTCCGCTCGCTCTGCTCGGTTTCGTGGCCACCGCCCTCGGCTCGTTGTCGTACATGATCGCGGGCTTCGCCGATCAGCCGGCGGGTGTGGTCGACGGCTTCGCGTACAGCGGTCCGCAAGAACTCTGGAACGTCATCACCACCGGCGCGTTCGCACTCATGTTGCTCGTGAGTCTCGCGTTCGTCGGCCTGGCCGTGCGAAGTTTCACTGCGGGTGAAGCCGCGGGTGACGACCCGTGGGATGGCACCACTCTCGAGTGGGCGACGTCGTCGCCGCCGCCCGCCGACAACTTCTCCGATCTGATCGTGGTCGGTTCGGAGTATCCGCTCGCAGACATCAAGAACTCAGGGAAGGTTGGCTGATGCTCACGCTGCCCCCCTCACCTCAGCCGGCTCCGAAGCGTCAAGTCTTCGTGGGCACGGCGTTGGTCTCGGCCGCCGCAACGATGCTCGTCGGTGGAATGCTCGCCATCTGGTCGCAGTTCCGCGCCGATGCGCCGTTCCGCGAGTCGCCGCGTCGTGGTCCCATCAAGGACTGGATGCCCAAGGACATCGTGGTTCCCGAAGTGGCCGCCAACATGATGCTCATCGCGTTCTTCGTGGTGTGCGTCATGGCTCAGTGGGCCGTGTGGTCGGCCAAGCGCAACGATCGTCAGCACGCGGGTATGGCGCTCGGCATGACGTTGCTCATGGGCCTGGCCACACTCAACGCTCAGCTCTTCATCTGGTCGCAGATGGGTGTCGACGTTCGCGGTGGCGCTTTCAATTCGATGTTCTACGCGATCACCGGCGTGATGACCTTCTTGGTGATCGCCGGACTCGTGTACACGGCGGTTGCCACGTTCCGTTACCTCGGTCGCGGCAACTCCGATGTGCCGACTCTGTCGGCACATGCCCTCTATTGGTACTTCCTCACGGTGGCCTTCACCGCCGTGTGGTTCGTGGTGTACGTGCAGAAGTGACGAGGCGACATGATGATCACCACTAGTTCCAAGCTTCTCTACGGGCTCGGAGCGGGTTCGCTCGCGGCCGGCTTCGTCTGGTTCATCACCAACGAGGGTCAGCAACTCGGCTCGGTGATGTTCGCGTTCCTCGCCGTTGCGTTCATCTTCATGGGTGCCATCGCGTCGTACACGCGCGACGGTCATATTCTGTCCACCGACACCTCTGCACATGGTTCGTCCGCGGCCGCCCAGAAGTCGGTTGGCCGCAGCCTGTGGCCCTTCGGCACCGCGGTGTCGGCTGGCGTCACGGTGGTGGGCCTCATCAGTTCACCCGGCATCTTCAAGGTCGGTGTGGCTCTGCTCATCGCGATGTTGGCCGAGTGGATGGTCAGCAACTGGGCCGAGCGCGCCTCGGCGAGCAACGAGTACAACATCAAGGTTCGCGACTACATCGTGCACCCGCTCGAGCTGCCGATTGCCGGTGCGTTGTTGCTGTCGGTGATCGTGTTGTCGATGTCGCGGGTGTTCCTTGCGCTCGATAAGTCGGCTGGGGCGATCGTGTTCGCGGTTGCCGGCGCCGTCATCTTGTTCTTCGGCACTCTCATCGCTCTTCGTCGTGACGTGAACCGTCGCGTGGTCGGCGGGATTCTTGGCGTGGTTCTCCTCGCCTTGGCCGGAACCGGTGTGGCTACCGCTCTCGATGGTGAGCGCGAGCAACTCGTCGAGGCTGCCGAAGAAGATCACTTCGCCCATCGCGGTTGCACGGAGGAAAAGGAGTACTCCGACAAGAAGGCATCGCGCGCGGTTGCCATGAAGAGCAGTGTTCAGGCCGCGGTGATTCTTTCCGATGAAGGTGTGCTCTACGCCGAAGTCGATGGATACGAAACCGCTCAGACGGCCATCACCCTTCAGCGGTCCAACCCGTCCACCATCTTGTTCATCAACGAAACCGACGATGCCCGACGCATGGTGTTGAGCTACGGCAAGGTCGTCGAAGATCTCGGTGGAGGCGTCGAGAAGGAAACCGCGCTCGAAGCCTGCACCTCCAAAGTCGAAAAGGGTGGCCAGCAGGCTGTCACCGTCGTGATTCCCAAGCCGTCGTCGGCCAGCGACGAACCTTTCACCATCACCGTGCCCGGAGTCGACGGCGCCAAGATCGACGTCTTCGTCCCGTGAGTGAGAACACCATGTCAACCTCGTCGCAACCATCTTCCGGAGATCCGATGAACAACCCCCGTCGTCGTCGTGTTCTGACTCTTGCTGGCATCGCCGCTGGCCTGCTCACCCTGGCGGGCTGCGCCAAGGACGCTCCGCAGGACACCTGGCAGCCCGCTGGCCCCAACGCCGAGATGATCGACAACCTCCAGCAACCGGTGTTCCTGGTGGCAGGCATCGTCGGAGTGATCGTCATGGCCGCCGTCGCGTGGGCAGTGTTCCGTTATCGCGATCGTGGTCAGGCGATCCCTGAGCAGACGCACGGTAAGCCCGCCATCGAAATCACGCTCACGATCATTCCGGTCCTCATCCTGATTGGTGTGGCCATCCCGACTACCAGCACGATCTTCGATCTGGCCAAGACCGACGACACCGAGATGGTCATCAACGTGACCGGTCAGCAGTGGTGGTGGGAGTACGACTATCCGGCCATCGGTGACAACGCCGACAAGTACGGGCTCAGCCAGCCGATCGTCACCTCGGGCCAGTTGGTCATACCGGAGAACACCAAGGTGCTTCTCCGCGTCACCAGTCGCGACGTGATCCACTCGTACTGGATCCCCAAGTTGAACGGCAAGAAGGACGGTGTACCCGGTCGCGTGCACCTGCTCCGCCTCGAAGGGTCGAAGCCCGGTATTTACGCCGGCCAATGCACCGAGTTCTGCGGTCTGTCTCATTCGTACATGCGCATGGAGACGATCGTGTTGAAGCGCGCCGACTTCGATGTGTGGGTCGCCAACCAGTTGGCCCCGTACGAGTCGCCGGCCGAGGGCACCTTGGCCAAGGAAGGCGAATCGCTCTACATCCAGCAGTGCAGTCGTTGCCATCAGGTGAACGGACTCGCCGATGCCGAGGGCAACCTCATCGTGTCGGCCCCCGAGCAGTACGTGGTGTCGGGAGCCGCGCCCAACCTCACCAATCTCATGACTCGAATCACGTTCGCCGGTGCGTCATGGGATCTTCTCACTCAGCAGTGTCGTGACGACGTCTGGAAAGCGTCGGCTAATGAGTTCGGCGCGAAGTACCTCAGCGGTGTGAGCGCCGATTGTCTCAACCAAAAGGACCTCCGCGAGTGGCTACGCAACTCACCGGAGAAGAAGCCCATGTATGTCGACCCCACCAAGTTGCAGGAGACCAACGGTAAGTACCGCGGTATGCCCGCACTCGGCTTGACCGAAGATCAGATCGACGCCCTCGTGGCCTATCTGCTCGAGCGGAAGTAAGGAGAACAACGAGATGGCCATCATCGAACGTCCCTCCACCGAGATCGCCGTTGCCGGCGGTGCCACAGTGGGTGTGAAGCCAAGTGAGGCACTGGGTGTTTTCAAGCGCCCGGCGGCCAGCAACTCGTGGCGCGACTGGATCGTCACGGTCGACCACAAGAAGCTCGGCATCATGTACGGCGTTGCCGCCTTTGCGTTCTTCATCATCGGCGGTGTCGAGGCCCTGCTGATTCGTCTGCAGCTCATGGGCCCGGACGGCAAGGTGCTCAGCGCCGACCAGTACAACCAGATGTTCACGATGCACGCCACCACGATGGTGTTCCTCTTCGTGATGCCGATGGTGTCGGCCTTCGCCAACTACTTCATTCCCTTGCAGATCGGTGCCCGCGACGTGGCGTTCCCACGCATCAACGCCTTCGGCTTCTGGTGCTGGCTCTTCGGTGGCATCTTCCTCAACACGTCATGGTTCTTGGGTGGTGCAGCCGATGGTGGCTGGTTCATGTACGCTCCCAACTCGAGCACACTGTTCTCGCCCAGTCACGGAGTCGACTTCTGGGTGCTCGGTCTGCAGATCACGGGTATCGCGTCCCTCACCGGTGCCATCAACTTGATCGTGACCGTGCTCAACATGCGAGCCCCCGGCATGAAGCTCATGCGCATGCCGATCTTCACCTGGATGGCTCTGGTGGTTCAGTTCCTGCTGCTGTTCGCCATGCCCGTCATCACGGTCGCCTTGTTCTTGCTCTCGTTCCAGCGAACGTTCGATGCGACGTTCTTCGACGTGGCGGCTGGTGCCGACCCGCTCTTGTGGCAGCACTTGTTCTGGATCTTCGGTCACCCCGAGGTGTACATCTTGATCTTGCCGTCCTTCGGCATCGTGTCCGAAGTGATCCCGGTGTTCTCGAAGAAGCCTCTGTTCGGTTATCCGATCGTGGCCATGTCGGGTGCGGCCATCGGTTTCGTCGGATGGGGTGTGTGGGCTCACCACATGTTCGCCTCGGGCCTCGGACCGGTTTCGGTCGCCGTGTTCTCGATGGCCACCATGGCCATCGCGGTTCCCACCGGCGTCAAGATCGTCAACTGGGTCATGACCATGTGGGGCGGCAAGTTGAAGTTCTCGGTCGCCATGCTCTTCGCCATCGGTTTGGTGGTTCAGTTCACCATCGGTGGTCTGTCGGGCGTGACCCACTCGGTGGCTCCGAGCGACACGCAGCAGACCGACACGTACTACATCGTCGCCCACTTCCATTACGTGTTGTTCGGTGGCGCGATCTTCGGTCTGTTCGCCGGCTTCTACTACTGGTGGCCGAAGATGTTCCGCAAGCAGCTCAACGAGGGACTGGGCCAGTGGAACTTCTGGCTCATGGTCATCGGTATGAACATGACCTTCGGACCCATGCACATCCTTGGATTGCAAGGTCAGCCGCGTCGTATGGGGGTCTGGACCGAAGCCCGCGCCGGAGAGGGTTTCTTCAACATCGGCTTCTGGAACATGATCGCCTCGATCGGCTCGCTGATCCTCGCCGTGGGTGTTTTGTTGTTCATCATCAACATCGTGTACACCCACAAGTCGAAGCGCGTTCCGATCGCGCCGCTCGACCCGTGGGACGCCCGTTCACTCGAGTGGATGACCTCGAGCCCGCCGGCCGAGCACAACTTCGACGCGATCCCCGCGATCAACCACCTCGACGAGTTCTTCCACCGCAAGTACGCGGAAGATCCCACGACTCACGAGATCAAGCAGGTCGCCACGGCCGAAGAAGTCCTCGCCGACATGAATGCACATCCCGATGAGCACATCCACATGCCGTCGCGTTCGTATTGGCCGATCCTCGTCGCCTTGGCGCTTCCGATCATCTGCTACGGCCTCATCTACAACCGTCTCCTGATGGCTGTGGGTGCGGCGTTCTTGTTGCTCACCATGTTCGGTTGGGCCATGGAACCGTCGACGGCACCCGATGACGATTTCGATCCCCCGGCACCTAGTGAAGGTGGCGGTCACACGAAGGAGTTGGCACCCCTTGGCTGACACCGTAGTTGCCCACGGCGCCGATCACGGCGCGCATCACACCACGACGGGCTTGTCGAACAACAAGCTCGGCATGTGGGTGTTCCTCGGTTCCGAGTGCTTGCTCTTCGGCGGACTCATCTCCACCTACATGCTGTACCGCGGTCGTGCCAACGCAGGCCCGCAGCCTGATCAGATCTACGACATCCCATTCACCTCGGTGAGCTCGTTCGTTCTTCTGATGAGCTCGCTCACCATGGTGTTGGCGGTGTCGGCGGCCAACCGCAAGGACGATCGCAACACCAACTTGTGGCTCACCGTCACGGCCGTCCTGGGCGCAACGTTCGTGGGCGGTCAGGTATACGAGTTCACCGCGTTCTACCGCGAGGGTCTGGGCTTCACCACCAGCCTCTTCGGCTCGAGCTTCTACACACTCACCGGTTTCCACGGTGTGCACGTGACCGTGGGCATCATCATGCTCATGGCGTTGGTCGGCATGGTGCGTCGTAATCGCATCCCGGGCAGTAAAGCCGAGACGGTCGAATTGGTCGGCCTGTACTGGCACTTCGTCGACATCATCTGGATCGTGATCTTCACGCTCGTCTACCTGATTCCGTCCTGACCTCCGAGGAACCCTCATGAGCACCGCAACCGAACAGCACACTGGTCACGACGATCACGCACACGAAGAGAGCCACGGCGCCTCCGACAAGCAGTACGTGATCATCGCGCTCATCCTGGCTGCGCTCACGGCCATCGAAGTGTCGACCTATTACATTGACTTCGGCCCGTTGTTCATGCCCACGCTCTTCGTTCTGATGATCGTGAAGTTCGTGATCGTGGTGTCGTACTTCATGCACCTGAAGTTCGACAACAAGCTGTTCAGCTACCTCTTCTATTCGGGTCTGATCCTGGCCGTTGCCGTTTACTGCGGTGCGTTGGCCACCTTCAAGTTCTTCCTCCAGAAGGGCTGATCATGCTCGCAGCCGTGGCGGTCGATCCGTGGCGCTTCCAGTCGCACATCGAGGTGTGGCTTCTGGTGGCGTTCCTCATCGGTTCGTACGTGTATGCCGTACGAGTTCTCGGGCCCCGCGCCGTCGGTCCGGGTGAGGTGGTGGTGACGGCCGAGCAGAAGGCCGCGTTCGTCGGCGGAATCTTCGTTCTGTGGTTGGGCTCCGATTGGCCGATGCACGACATCGCCGAGGAGTATCTCTATTCGGTGCACATGTTCCAGCACATGGCGCTCACGTACTTCATGCCGCCGTTGGTGGTGCTGGCCACGCCCGAGTGGTTCGTTCGCACGCTCATCGGTGATGGTCGTGTGTACAAATTCGTGCGGTTCATGGCGCATCCGGTGCGCGCCGCCTTCTTCTTCAACGTGGCCGTGATGGTGAGCCACGTTCCGGGTGTGGTGAACGCATCGGTGTCCAACGGCGCCCTGCACTACAGCGTGCATGTCTTCTTGGTTCTGTCGTCCATCCTCATGTGGCTGCCGGTGGTCGGGCCGTTCCCCGAGTTCCAGATCTCACCCATGGGCAAGATGATCTATCTCTTCATGAACAGCGTAGTGGCCACGGTCCCGGCCGGTTGGCTCACCTTCGCCGAAGGCGTCGTCTACAAGCACTACAACATCCCGTGGCGCGTGTGGGGTTTGTCGGTTACCGACGATCAGCAGATCGCCGGTGCGATCATGAAGATCGGTGGTGCCGCGTTCTTGTGGTCGATTATCATCGCGATGTTCATTCGACGGTTCGTGCGTACCTTCCGGACCGAGAACGATTCGTCGTACGTGCGTCAGCCACTCACCATGGCCGATGTGGAGAAGGCGTTCGCCGAGAATCCACCGGCCCGCGAACCCGAGCCGCGCTGACTATTCCCAGCGGAACGTGAGGGCGGCCGCGACTGGCGCGGCTAGGGCCCACGCACCCAGAACGATCCACGACGTATCGGGCTGTGATCCGGCGCCTACCAGTGCATCGCGCAGGACGTCGGCCAGTGCTCCCGAGGGCAGGTACTGGGCCACCGCTTCGAGGCCACGGGGCAGTTCGTCGAATGGAACCACCATTCCTCCGAGAAGCAACAACACGATGTATAAACCGTTCTGAGCGGCCAGGTTCACTTCGGCTCGCAGGCGCCCGGCGATGAACAACCCGAGTCCGGCGAAGGCGATGGTTCCGGTGCCGACAGCTCCGAGTGCGAGTAGCCAGCGCGCATCGTCGGCGTTCCAGTCGAGGGAGAGTGCGATCGGTACGAGAAGCGCCAGTTGAACGACCTCGACCACCATCACCGTGAGCGTCTTGGCAGCCAACCATCGTGGGCGACCGAGTGGAGTCACCCCGAGCCGCTTCAGCACCTTGTAGTTGCGCTCGAATCCAGTGGCGATGCCGAGGCTCACCATCGAGGTGCTCATGATGGCGAGAGCCACCACACCGGGGGTGAGGAAGTCCATGTGATCGTCGAGGTCGGACGGCAGAACATCGGTGAGCCCGAAGAACACGAGTACCAGCACCGGGATGATGATCGTGAGCAGAAGTTGTTCGCCGTTGCGCATCAGGATGCGTAGTTCGGCTCCGAGTTGGGCGCGCAACGGGCCGCTCACGACTCGCCTCCGGTGAGTTTCTTGAACACGTCTTCGAGACTGGCCACACCGGCGCGTAGTTCGATCACCTCGATACCGTGCTCGCTCAACCACACGGCCAGCGCAGCCACCAGGCCCTGCGGGGCGTCGTCGATGGTGTAGTGGCCCGGTTCGACTTCGTGCAGCCAGTCGGAGATGGACGCCGGCATGTCGGCCTGCGGAAGCGGGCGAATGGTGCGGAGACGAACCGCCTGTCGCGCTTTGCGTACGTTGTCGAGAGTCCCCTCCACGAGAACCTTGCCGCGATCGAAGATCACCACACGATCGGCGATGCGTTCGGCCTCGTCGAGTTCGTGCGTGGCGAGGATGACACCGCAGCCACGGTCGATGAGCGAGCGGATGATCGAGCGAATGGTGTCGCGGCCGTTCACGTCGACACCGCTGGTGGGCTCGTCGAGAAACACGACGTCGGGTCGTGAGGTGAGAGCGAGGGCGAGTGAGAGGCGTTGCTTCTCACCACCGCTCAACCGCCGCCACGGTGTGCGCCGGTGTTCGGTGAGGCCCACCAACTCGAGGAGTTCGTCGGGTGACGACGTGGCCGAGTCCGAGTGGATACCGCAGTACTGGCGCACCGTGTCGATGGGTCGGGCCGAGGGGTAGATGCCACCCTCTTGCAACATCACACCGACGCGACGGTGCAGTGCGGCGCGGTCGGAACGTGAGCCAGCCGGGTCGAGACCGAGGACGCGTACGTTGCCGGTGGTACGGCGACGCAGCCCTTCGCAGACTTCGATGGTGCTCGTCTTGCCGGCTCCGTTGGGGCCGAGAACCGCGGTGACCTGTCCGGCCCGCGCCGTGAACGACACACCGTCCACAGCGGTGACGGCTCGATCGCCGCGGCCGTAGCGCACGACGAGCCCGTCGACTTCGACCACGTTCTCGATGTCTTTCGACACGAGCCGCGTTCCGCGGAAACTCGGGGTGTCGTCGGTGGTCATCGCTTCGACATTAGTGGCGGCGTATTGACGAAGGGTCGGCTGAGGGGGTCGGGTAGCCTCATGTCTCTGTGATCGACGTCCGACTGTTCCGCAACGACGCCGACCGAGTTCGTACGGCGCTGGCCCGTCGTGGCAAGCCCGACATCATCGAACAACTCGATCGTGCGATTGCTCTCGATGTGCAGGCGCGCGAGATCTCGACCGAACGCGACAACATCCGCGCCAAGGTCAATGAACTGTCGAAGAAGGTGGGCCAAGCGCGTCGCGATGGTGATGCTGCAGCGGCCGACGATGCTCAGGCAACCAGCCGCGCACTCGGTGACGACGAACAGCGTTTGGCGGCGCAGGCCGACGAGGTGCAAGAGCAGCTCCGCGAGGTGCTTTTGCGCATTCCGAACCTGCCGCACCCCGACGCCCCCGATGGTGCGGGCGATCACCACAATCCGCTCGTGAAGGGCCCCCTGCAGATGCCGGCCGAGTTCGCAGCCCATCAGCGGGTTCCGCACTGGGAGGCCGCGGTCGAACTCGGAATTCTCGACAACGATCGCGCCACCAAGATCGCGGCCTCGATGTTCACGATGCAGCGCGGAGCCGGTGCGGCCCTGGCTCGTGCGTTGTGCCAGTTGGCGCTCGACCGCAACGCCGACGCGTTCGAAGAAGTTCGACCGCCCACCATGGTGAGCACGGCCACGCTCACGGCTACTGGACACCTGCCCAAGTTCGCCGACGACGCCTACGCGATCGAGCGCGATGGGTTGTGGATGATCCCCACCGCGGAGGTTCCGCTCACGTCGATGTACGCCGGCGAGATTCTCGATGAAGCCCAGATGCCGCTCCGCCTCATGGCCTACACGCCGTGTTACCGGCGCGAAGCCGGTTCGGCCGGTCGTGACACTCGCGGCATGCTGCGTTCACACGAGTTCGACAAGGTCGAAATCTTGGCCCTGGCCACGCCCGAACAGGCGCCGGCGTTGTTGCACGAGTTGGTCGAGCGCGCCGAGAAGACGATTGCGTCGCTCGAACTGCCGTACCGCATCATCGAGATCTGCACGGGCGACATGGGCCAGAGTCATCACCGCAGTTTCGACATTGAGGTCTATGCGCCCGGTTGCGACAGTTGGCTCGAAGTGTCGTCGGTGAGTTGGTTCAGCGACTACCAGGCGCGCCGCGCCGACATTCGCTTCCGTCGTACCGGTCAGAAGGGCACCGAGTTCGCCAACACCCTCAATGGTTCGGCTCTGGCCGTGCCGCGCGTTTGGGCGGCCATCGTCGAGAACCATCGTCAGGCCGATGGCAGCGTGGTCATTCCGCCCGCGTTGCGTCCGTACATGCGCGGCCTCGAGCGCATCGTCCCCTGACATGAACGCACGCCGCGACGACCATGTGCGCGAGCGACGAGTGCAGTACGAGACGGCCGGACTCGAACGGTCCGATCTCGACGCATCGCCGGTGCAGCAATGGCACCGATGGTACGACGCGGCCGTCGAGGCCGATCTGCCCGAACCGAATGCGATGGTGCTGAGCACGATCGGAACCGATGGAGTTCCCGATTCGCGTGTGGTACTGGCTCGTGGGGTGGACGAGCGGGGCATCACGTTCTTCGGCAATTACACGAGTGCCAAGGGTCGCGAACTCGATGGCGTGAGCGCGGCGAGTGTGGTGTTTCCGTGGTTGGCCTTGCACCGTCAGGTGCGCGTGCGTGGGCGAGTGGAGCGGCTGTTGAATGTAGAGAGCGACGAGTACTTCGCGTCGCGACCGCGTGAGAGCCAGATCGGTGCGTGGGCGTCGCCGCAGAGTGAGCCGATCGGCGATCGAGCCGAGTTGGAGCGACGCGTGAGTGAGATCGCGGCGCGCTTTGCGGGTGTTGTGCCGCGGCCCGAGTTCTGGGGCGGCTGGCGTTTGGTGCCCGAGGTGTGGGAGTTCTGGCAGGGACGGCCGAGTCGGTTGCACGACCGCTTCGTGTATTCACGCGACGGCTCCATCACCCGCCTCGCACCGTGACGGTCACGGGCTCCAGGTGGAGGCGGCCAGCGCCAGGGCCGACACCAACGATTCGGTGTGAGGAGTGAGGCCGGGGCCTTCCCAGTCCCACCACAGCGGACTCGAACCGCGCACACGTGGTGGCAATTCGATCTGCACACCGGCGTGAGGTGGCAAGTTGACCGGGTTACGCGGATGCATGCCGCGGAGATCTTTCGGGATGCGATCGATGTCGGTGACGATGTCGTACGCCGGCAAATGATCGCGAAGATGTTGACCAACGTGTTCGGCCAAGTCGCGATGGCGACCACCCACCAACAGTGACGAGAAGAAACCCCAACGGCCGAAGCCGTGAATGGTGATCACACAGTGCACGTGATCGACGAACGAACGCAGTTGATCGGAATGCTCGGGCGAGACCTCGATCGACGGAATGTGTCGCTCCATGCCGGTGGGTTGATGCACGCCGTAATAGCTCACCCCGGCTCGCTCGGCGGCCGCCTGAGCGATCACCTCGGTCATTTCTTCCAATCCACCACCGTGGTACGCCATGAAGCCCAAGCGATGATCGCGTTCGTGTCCGCGCAGAACACACACCTCTTCCACCTCGGGATGATCGAGAAGTTCGCGAAAGGCCGACATGTCAGGCTTCGACGCTCTGACGTCGCCGCTGTTGCACTGCCACCACTGCGGCCGCCAGCACCACCGTACCGAACACCACCGCGAGGAGAGCCCGGTTGTCGTCGATCCACTGCTGGATGCGTTCTTGCCAATCGAGGACGTTGCCGGTGAGTTGGTCGTCGTAACGCTCGCGAATGTCGTTGTACCAGTACCACGCGAGGTACAGGCCCGACACGATCATCACCACGGCCGAGGCCAACTCGACGTACTTCATGCCGGTGCGCAGGAACTTGAGCAGCCCGCCTTGGGCGACCGCGAGTGAGACGGTGAGCGCGGTGACGAGCAACGACATGGCCGATCCGTACAACGCGATGGCAACCAGCCCGGTGGCGAATCCTTCGGTATCGATGGTTCCGAGCACGGTGGCCGAGAACGGCCCGATGGTGCAGCCGATCGACGCCACGGCATAGGCGATGCCGAACAGGAACATCGAGAACACCGTGCGGTCCTTGGCCCGACCGCCCACGTCGAGTTTGGGTGTGGTGAGCGGGAGTCGATAGCCGAACAACATGGCGATACCGAGTCCCACCATCGCCAAGCCGATCACGAGAGACACATACTTCGCGTTCTGGTTGATCCAGTCGGTGAACAGACGACTGATGGAACCCACCACCAGGAACACGCTCATGAACCCGGCCGACAACGACAGACTCACCACGAGTGCGCGACCCACCGCACCATCACGTTGCTCGGCCGATCGACCGTTGATGCCGAGGTAGTACGTGAGATACGTGGGGAGCAGAACGAACCCGCACGGGTTGACCGCAGCGAGCAGCCCGCTGCCGAAGCTCAGCCAGAGCCGATCGGCAGACGATGCGAGCAGGCTCATGGCCACCATCTTGTCAGCCCGTCAGCCGAGAAGGATCGAGACGGCGTCGCGAATCTCGTCGTCGGACAGCTCGCCGGCGATCTGATCGATCACGAGGCCGTCGCGCGAGACCAGAAGTGTGGTGGGGTAGGTGGCGATCCCGTTGGCCACCGTGAACGAGCCGTTCGGATCGCGGAACAACTCGTACTCGACACCGACCTCGTCGGCGAACGACGTCATGGTGGACGCGGAATCCTGCGGGTTGATGCCAATGAAGTCGATGCGATCGCCGAATTCGGCGAAGGTCGCCTGCAGTGCTGGCATCTCGCGCTTGCACGGCTGACACGTGGAGTACCAGAGGTTGATGAGCACCGGTCGGCCGCGCGACAACAGATCGTCGACCGTGACTGCGGTGCCGTCGGCCATTTCGAGAACGGCTTGGCTCAACCGACTGCCGGCCAGATCTTCGTTCACCGCGATACCGGGCTCTTGGTAGACCCCCGGCTGGTCGAGCACCACCGAGTCGACGTCGTCGTCATTGCCGCGTGCGATGAGAGTGACCGCGACGAAGAGAACCACCGCACCAGCGGCAACGATCGTGAGGACGCGGCGCAGATTCGTTCGCGAGGACGGCGAAGTCACACGATCAGGTTAGGGAGAGATGTCTCGCGGCGGAGTTTCGATGGAGGAGGTCCGGTCGTGACCCGCGTCTCCTGGGGGGAGGAGAGACACGGGCCCCGACCGGATGCTCCCGGCAATCACGGGCTCGTCTGAGCGTCACCCGCGATCGAGAACTATGTGAACCTGAATGGGCGAACTGGATCAGGCGACCCTGATGACGACCTCGTACTCGGTCTTGTCGTCGAGGTTGGCGATGGAACGAATGGTGCGGTCTTCGTCGATCACGAGCGTGGGCCGCGGCAACACGGCGGGTCGTCCGCGTGGCCGCTTGTTCACGACGATCACGCCGTTCTCGAGAAGCTCACCGCCCCACACGCCCCACGGCTCGGCACGATCGAGTGCACCTTGCAGACACGAGGCGCTCAGCGCACATCGTGAACAGATGGCCTTGGCGCGTGCGATGTCCACCAGGTCGTCGGAGAAGAACAGCGGCGTGAGGGTGCCGTGTCCGTCGCCGCAACGCGCGACCGGAGCCGCTGCGCTGGCGGTGATCTCGTCGATGTCGTTGATCTCGATGGTTGTCATGGTGATCTCCTGGTTGGTGTGCGTTCGTGGCCGGAAAAACAAAAGGGCCGCTGGGATTCGGATCCCAGCGGCCTCGGTGCCTTCTCAGTGTGATCTTTCGATCTACGTGAGTGACTCCCCGAGCCGCTGGGGCGGACGCTTCGTGGTGAAGTACTTGGGTGCACATCCCACGGCGGCCGTGACGGCGTTATTCGCGAACATGGCCGACATGAAGTTCGACTGCCACGAGGACGACGACGAATGACCGGCTGAGCCGGCATGCATCGAAGCGGAGTGGGTCAACGTCGTCATAAGCGGTTCCTAGGAAACCAGGTCGGGCCCGACTCCGCAAACGAATTAACGCAAATGACCCTCTCAACTGGGGGTTCGTGGTGGACGCGGGGGTCGGGGGCGAGCCAGTTGGCGCCGGCCCTGGGCCCATTCGTAGCGCTCGGAACCCCCGGTGACGGTGTAGCCACGGTTCTCGAGCATGACCCGGGTGAGCGATTCGGCCTGCAAGGCGGCCTCTTCCGAAAAGAAGGGGCCCTTGGGTCCGATGTCGGGTCGCCAGGCCCGGAAGTAGCGGTGGGCCTCACGGGAATACAAGATGCCCGAACCGCGGCGTACACCGTGGCGGTGCTGTTCGATCCGCTCGACGACCGGCTTGGTGGTCTGGCCCACGTAGAAGTAACCGGGGCAGCCGGGTCGATGGCTGTTGTCGAGTTCGATCACGTAGATACGCCAGGTGGTCGTGTCGCCGTTGACCGTGAAACCACGAGCCATGAGCCGCTTCACCGTCTCGCGATAGCGGCGATCGGCCTTGGCTTTGTCGATGGTCGACGCGGTGCTCATCAAGTCGTAGCGAATCTCGCCGTACTGTCCCGGATTCTTCGCGCGTCGGTGATTCCAGCGGCGCTCGAGAGCGGGCCCGGGTTCGACGATGGTGACTCCGACGAAGAGTCGAGGGATGGTGTGGTGTCGACGCCGAATGTTCGAACGTTCGGTGTCGAGCATCTCGACCACCTCGATCCAGTGACGATTCGGAGCCTTCTTCTCGTGTGCATGTGTATGTGTACGCATGCGTTAATTCTCCCGGCCGTCGCAAATGCAACGTTGGGAAGACGTCAGGCGGCGGCGCGAAGGAAGCGGCGACCCGACAGCAAAGCCGCTGTGTAGAGCAACAATGCGACGAGCAGAAGATTGCGGTAACCGAGCACGAGTGCGGTGTACTCGAGAACACCACCGACCATGGCACCGATGAGGTTGGTCGCGAACGCGGTGGTGGAACTGCTCGTCGCTCGGAAGCGCTGCGCGAAGATCACGTTGGCGATGAAGATGGGCGCGAAGGCGATGGCGCACGCAGCGATCAGACGCGGCACCATCGGGAGGCCGAGCAGGCTCGATTGCGGAATGAGCCAGCCGACCACGATGGCCAGACCGAGTAGTGCGTAGGGAATGATCAGGTTCTTGACCGTGAACTTCTGCGAGGCGATCACGGCCAGGATCACGGACACGAGAACACCGGCGAAGACGAGTGCGTTGACGAACCAGGTGGTGCCGAAGAGCAGCGCGAACTGCACGACGTTCTTGGTTTCCAGCAGCAGGAACGCCACACCCATAAAGAAGAGGTCGAGGTAGTTGCGCATGCCGCGCAGCGGACCACCAACTGCTCGCACCAACAGCAGCGACACCAACAAGATGAGCCCGAGGGCCACGAGATAGAAGGTCGGGATCGACGGGTTCTTCAAGTAGGGAAAGGGACGGTCGTCGCTGACCGGATCGGGCGTGGTCGATGTGCGGGCCCATTCGTCGTTGGGGGGACAGTCGACGTTGGTCGGAACTTTGCCGACCGTGAGGACCGCCAGCGATGTGCCATCGAGTCTCGTGACGCACGGTGCATGTCCGAAGGCGTCGGCCAGCGTGGCGGCGTAGCGGTCGACGAGCCAACCTTCGCGATAGAGGTTGTACATCGCGAAGACGCCGTCGTCGGCGAGGTGATCGCGATAGGCCTCGGCCGCTTCCTTCGTGAAGAGGTAACTCTCCAAGCGGATCGACGAGGCGCCTTGCACGAGGGTGAGCGAATCGGGCAGGGCGAGAAGGATCAGATTCCAGTTCTTGTCGGCTCGCTCGAGGTAGGCCCGGCCGTCGTCGACGTGGGTGTCGACGCGCGGATCGTCGTACGGACGATTGGGGTGGTTCTTCTTGGCCAAATCGAGCAGGCGGTGATCGATCTCGACCGCGTCGACGTGTTGCGCACCGTTCTCCAACGCAACGGCGATGTCGTTACCGCTGCCGGCGCCGATCACGAGGAGGTCTTCCACCGGAGCGTCGGAAGCCAAGTGGTCGTACACGGTCTCGTACACCGGCCAATCGGTGGATCGCGTCTGGAACCAGTGCGGCACACCGTTGACGAGAACCTGTGCGCCGTCGTCGTTCACGCCGTAGTTGGCCTTGTAATAGGGAGTCCAGAGCACGTTGTCTTCCCGCGACTCGATGCCGAGCGTGCCGAGAAGAACCAAGAGTGGGATACCGACGAGGGCGATGTTGCGGATACCCCGTGGCCAGATGGTCCACACCAGGATCGCCGCCGCGATGAGCGACCACACGATGGGCGGCGTGCCGATGAACGACAACGCCGTGAAGCCGATGATGCCGAGCAGTGAACCGATGAGGTCGAACTTGTAGGCGTCGAGGTTCTGCAGTTGACGGAACGTGACGGCGATGCCGTTGCCGATGCAGGCCAACACCAACGCCACGGCGAGGAACACGGCCGGCAGCGCGAGTTCGCGCGGTGGCCCCGACGGCTTGAGTTCGGCCCCGAAGAAGATGAGGTCGCCACCAGCCGACTTCACCGTGACCGGGACGTTGTGGACGAACACGATGAGCGCGCCCAGCGCGAGCGGCGTGAACTTCAGCAGTTCGATCTTGCTGCGGTCGGCCCACAGGAAGCCGAGGCCGATGCCGAGGAAGCTGCCCAACAAGACGATGTTGGAGAAGTAGGCGAGGTAGAGAACGTTGCCCCCGAGCCAGCGAATGAGTGCCAACTCGACGAACAGCATCAGGAAGCAGAGCGCAACCAGTCGGATGCGCAACTGACGGGGCGAAGTCACGGGGACGAAGGTACCCGATTTAGGGTCGCGCGCATGATTTGCATCAACTCAACAAAGCGGCGATCTCCGAGTACAACGGTATGCCCACCACGAGGTTGAACGGGAAGGTCACGCCGATGGCGGCACCCAAGCTCACACCGAGATCGGCTTCGGGAAGCGCGACGCGAACAGCAGCCGGTGCCGCGATGTACGACGCGCTGGCCGCCATGGCACCGAGAACCATGGCCCCACCTTCGGAGAGACCAGCGGCGGTGCCGGCCGCGACGCCGAATGTTCCGAACACCATTGGCAGCACGACGGTCAGAACGATGAAGCGAATTCCCGCTCGTCGTACGAACTCGAACCGCTCGGCCGCCAACGACCCGAGGTCGAGAAGGAAGAGACACAACACTCCGGGAAACAGAGTGATGAAGAACGGTTCAACGGCGGCTTGACCGGAGTCGGAGGCGATGGCTCCGATGATCAAGCCACCGATGAGGAGCAAGATGCTCTTGCCGGTGAGGACTTCGTGGATCGCCGACTTGATGTCGGAACCGCCGAGTTTGCGGTTGGCGATCACGAGAGCGATCACGATGCCAGGCACTTCGAGAATGGCCACGAGCGCGGGAAGGAAGCCTTCGTTCAAGGTTCCGGCCGATCGCGCGAAACCTTCCGCCGCCGTGAAGGTCACGGCCGACACCGAACCGAAGTGAGCCGCCAACGATGCCGAGTCGACCACCGACAATCTGACCACTCGGCGAGCCGCCGCGAACGTGACGATGGGAGTGACGCAGCCGATCGCGACCGTGGCGATGATGGGCCCCCACATGTCGCCGAAGTCGGCTTCCTGGAGTCGCAGGCCTCCCTTCACGCCGATTGCCAACAACAGATAGGTGGACAGCAGCCCGGTGACCTGCTCGGGGAGGCGCAGACTGCCCCGAAAAGCAACGGCCACGGCACCGAGGGCGAAGGCGAGGACGGCCGGCGAGGTGAGGTTGTTGGTGACGAGTTCGCCGACGGACATTTGGGCGAGGTTACCTGCAACCCATTACAGGAAACAAATTACATATGAATTCTCAGGTGGTGCCTTCGAGCAGGTCGCCCACCGTTTTGTGCGACTCGAGCGGATGCCGCAATTGAGCCGATCGATCGATGGTGTACGAGTTTCGACGGCCCACCTTGGTGACGGTGATGATGCCAGCCTTTTCGAGGTCGGCGAGGATTCCGTTCACCCGTCGCTCGGTGATGCCGACCCGGTCAGCGACGTCACGCAAACGAGCATCCGGATCGAGCGCCAGACACACGAGAACGTGGGCGTAATTGCTGAGAAACGTCCACGGTCCTTTGTCTGGCATGTGGGTGAGAGTAACAGTCTGAGCGATATGGCGAAGTGGCAATCTTGTCGTGGGCTCAATTGGTGCATCCGTTGCGCCCGAGGAGGATTGATGAAGATTCGTGGTCTGCTCCTCGTCGTCGCATTCACGTCGATGGCCTGTGGTTCGAATTCTGATTCCCAGTCCGTTGATCCATCGGTGGTCGAGCCTGTCTCTTCGTCATCGGTTGAATCGACAACGACGACGATTGTCGAGGTGACAGAAGATCAGCCGCGTGAGATTCCCTCCTCACCAGTCTCGACGGTCGCCGAGTTGCTCGCCCTCGGCCGGCCCATCGTCCTTGCCCACGCCAGCGGTGAAGAGTCTCACCCGCATAGTTCGATGTATGGCTACGTGTCATCGGCCCGGCTCGGCGTGGATGTTCTCGACTTCGACCTTTGGTTGACCACCGATGGAGTTCTCGTCGTTCATCACGACTCGGACACTGGTCGGACGGCGAACGAGAACCTGGTGGTAGCCGAGTCGACTTTCGATGAGTTGCACGCTCTCGACAACGCCTATTGGTTCACTGAAACGTGTACCTGTACCGATCAGGAATCGAGTGCCTATCTCTGGCGGGGCGTTCGCTCCGGCGAAAAGGCACCGCCGGAAGGTTTCACGCCGGAGGACTTTGCGATTGCGTCGTTCGAAACAGTGTTGCAGACGTTTCCGGGCTGGATTCTGAACATCGAGATCAAGGGCAAGGCTCCCGATGCATTCGCCGCCGCCGATGAACTCGCCCGGATCTTGACCGAGTACGAAGCTCTCGATCGTGCAGTTGTCACGTCATTCGACGACGACGTTGTCGCTTACTTTCACGAAATCGCTCCGACCGTCGCCATGACACCTGGCCTCGACATGTCCACTCAGTTCGTTCTCGGCGGAGTGACTCCTCCGGATTGGGCTCGCATCATGCAAGTGCCTCCGGTCTACGAAGGACTGGAAGTGTTCACCCCGGCCTACGTTGAGGCGGCTCGCAAAGCCGGACTGGTCACGTGGGTCTGGCCCAATGGTGGCGAGAGCTTTGAGCTGTACCGGAACTTGCTCGACATCGGAGCCGATGGGATCAACGCGGCCCGGCCGGCTGAAGCTCTCCGCGCATTGAACGGTTGATGGGACAGTCATCCCGTCGATTCGGAGTGACGAACGGTCGTGACTTGGGGATCGGCTGTCGCCCTGTCTTTTCGGTGTGAGCCGACAGCGTCAGAGTTGCGGAATGCCCTTGATCACCAAGAAGGCCGGTGACTGTCGCGGAACCGAACGCGATGGCGGAAAGAGCAACACGTGGTGCTCACTGTGTTACTGGGACGGGGCCTTTGGCGACCCTGATTGCTCTCTCGAGAAGATGATCGAGATCGTCGACGATGCGCTCGCTGAGAACGGGAGCGCACGGCTCATACGTTGGATGGCCCGTCGACAGGTCCCGCAGCTGGCCCGCTGGCGCCATTCCTGATCAGGGGCACGGCCAGAGGCGTTGCCAGGGGATCTCCTGCATCGGTTGTTGAGTAGTTCTGTTCTGATGGGTGACGAAGACGAACATCGTCGATGAAGTATCACCCGGCATGATCGTCGAGAAGCCCCATGCGTTGTAACGGAGGAATTGGAAATAGAAGCCGCACGGCCAACCGGGTCGGGGTTCCTTCTCGTACAACCTGAGTTGCCAGGTGGGCTCCACGTGGTCCCAGTAGTTCCCGTCGAGCCAGCTCTCGATTTCGGGTCCGCTTACCGGGATCTCTGACTTCCAGATCTGGGAGACGTGCCCTTCGATGCGGTTTTGGCGGCACGGAATGGAGATGTCAGGACAGATGTAGGCGTGGTTCCACTCTCCTAGGAGTTCCCAGTTCAACCCCGGGATTCGAGCGAACGGGTTCTCGACAGCACCCTCGAGGTTTTCCGCAGTTTGGATCTGAAAGCAGGTTTCGGAATCCTTGCAGAGCGGAGGTCGCAGGGCTCCGGTCTCGCACGAGTTCGGTCGGGGCGAACCGTCGAGCACATCGCTCAACCACTCGAGGAAGAGTGGTTCATCTGCCTGTGTGGACAGCCCGTGTTCCAGGTTGAACCAGCGCAACTCGATCGATTGGCCGTTCGCACAAGCTTCTTGGAAGTACGAATCGATGACTGCGGGCGCGGCTATCGTGTCGAGTCTCCCGCCACTGATGAGAAGCGGCAGATCGGTGATCTGCTCCGCGGGGCCGACAACACCCTTGGGTAGAGGATCGTCGAGGCCGATCTTGAACACTTCGTCGCCCGACAGGCTCTGGAATGCATCGAGGACAGAGCCGAGGCATGTGCTCTCGAGAATTGGTAAGCGGCTAATCGCCTCGGGAGTCAAGATGTCGCTCAATTCGTAGTACTTGTCGCCCCATGCGAGTGAGACTCCATAAAAAGCCATGACGACCAATCCCTTGAAGGGAGAATCGCGGAGTGTCTTCCACAGTGTTCCTCCCTCAGCGATTCCATCAACTCCGGGTCGGAATGCCGCGGAGCCGCGAACGTCGAGTTCCGGCGCGTAGGTCTGGGAGATCTTCTGCGCAAAGATGGCACCTCGACCCCCAATCGAGAAGCCGGCGTAGATCACCGGTCCGTTCGACCCTGTGAACTGTTGAGCAGCCACAGCGGCGTCGATCATGGAGTACGCCATCGTCGCCGCGTCGTAGTAGGGATGGTGTCCTGGTGTACCGAGGTAGGCGTAGTCGCTCGCCACCACGATGTAACCAGCATCCAATAAAGCCTGGAAGAAGGGTTCGCTCGCTGGTGACTCTGCGCGTGTCGGTGCACAATCGTCGGCCATGCCGGTGGTTCCATGGCCCCAGCTGACGATCGGTGTGTTCTCATCGAATTCCTCGGGAGTACCGAGCCAGGCAGTAACCCCAACTGGATTTCCGAATGTGTCGCTCGAGTGGTACATCACGCGTCGAGCGTCTCCACCGAACACGAGGCGGGATGAGGACGACCAGATCACGTTCCCGGGAGTACCTGGAAGCGGGTCAGGAGGAGTCCAGAAGTCGTCCGCCAGTTCTGGTGCAGTGAGGATTGACTTCCCAACTCCAACGTCGTCGATTCGAGACGGCGCCCAGTCGTCACCTGGTTCGGATGGTCGAGACTGCGATATTGAAGTAGTGGTCGTGACCGCGGCGTCGCTATCGGGAGCCTCTTTGGAATCAGCGACGCCAGTACAACCCACAAGGGTGAGCACACCGATGACCACCGCGATGCGCATGAGCCACGATACGACAGAGCGAAGGTTGACCATGGCGATTCGGTCAGACTGTTTGGCGCGCTCGAAGGGACTCGAACCCCTAACCTTTTGATCCGTAGGTTCCGCACCAGACGTTCCCCACCTACGTGGGAATGCGTCATACCAGAAACCTACCGTCTTGGGACGACCTCCAATTCCACTCTTGTGTCAGGTTGTTCCATGGACATGGCGCCTGAAGGACACCTAGGGACAAGACATGCCAGGAGAAAGTCAAACCCTGTTAGCACCCTCGTATTGCATATTGATGTTGTGTACCCAGTTGGCGAAGGCTGGAGCAGAAACTGAGTCTTCCCCGGCGAGGCCTGACTGCACGATCGTGCCACCTCATATCCACGATTGCTGGCGTGAATTCAAGGTCTGAAATGGACGCAAGAATGACCTAATGGAACTCACCTATGCTCGCCCACTCGGTCTGTGTCTGCTCCTGTCACTCTCGACGATCACCGCCTGTTCAGAGGGCGAGACGTCGGAGCCATCGAGTCCGCCCGTCGAGAACGTTGTGCCGTCGGGGCCGTCGACAACCGAGATCGCCGGCATCAACTTTCCTCCTTCGTGTAGCGACGGCGACGGTGTTCGAGCGTGCTTGCTTCCGTTCCCGTCTAATCGTCTCACGGTGGTCGATGACTCCACTCCGACCGGACTTCGTGTGTCGATTCCGGCCGATGCGGTTCCGGTGAACGTCGACGGAGTGGCGATGGATGTGAGCGATCAGAATCGGGCCGATGGATTTTCGCCGTCTTCCGTGATCGTCTTCGCGGCCGATGGGGTCGACCTGGTTTCGTCAGGCGTTCCGAACGTCGATGACATCGGAGCGTCGATGTCGCCCGATGCGAAAGTTCGGCTCTTTGAAATCGAGTCGGGGGAGCGGTGGCCTTTCTGGGGAGAACTCGACGCGCAAGCAGGTCTCGTCACGATTCGACCCGCGCGTCTGCTCGCCGAGGGCCGTACCTACCGTGTCGAGGTCGACGGTCTCGTCGACACGCAGGGACAACCCCTGACTACCGCTGTCGACGAATGGGAGTTCACCGTTGCGAGTTCCGAGTCGACCGCCGGACGACTGCTCGACATGCTCGACTCGGCGTACGAGAGAATAGGTGAGGGTGCTCCGGACTTTTCGGTCGATTCAGTCGTGACCGATGGCGGTGTTCGGGTCATCGATGGGACGTTCGAGATACCGAACTTTCTCGACAATGACGGGAGTCCCGGAGGTCGACTTCTTCTCGATGGTGATCGACCAGTGGTCAACTCCGACCACTCGTCGTGGCCGGCCAGGTTCCATTGTGTGGTGCCGAACGCCGTCGACGAGCCGGCCCCAACAGTCGTGTTCGGGCACGGACTTCTGGGCGATCGTACAGAAGTGGATTTCTTCGGCGGGTTCGCTTCGTCGGGCTCGGTCGCGGCCTGCGCAACCGATTGGCTCGGGATGTCAGCGGAGGACGTGCCGAATCTGGCGGGAATCCTCGGCGAGATGGGTCGTTTCGGAGAACAGGCCGATCGGATGCTGGCGGGACAAGTCGCCTTCCAGTTGCTCGGCCGGTTGGTGAACCACCCGCTCGGGTTCGCTGCTGACGAGGCCTTTCAGAACGCTGATGGAAGTCCGTTGTTGCAAGTCGACGGGGCGGTATTCGTCGGCAACAGCCAAGGCGGCATTCTCGGGGGAGCAGCTTCGGCGGTGTCAACCGAATGGTCTCGTGCGGTTCTCGGTGTTCCCGGGGTGAATTATTCGTTGCTACTTCCACGATCGTCCGACTGGCCACAATTCCAGACGGTGTTCGAGGCGGCCTACACCGACGTGGACGATCGTCTCATGGCAATCGTCTTGGCGCAGATGCTGTGGGATCGTGGTGAGAACGCCGGATACGTGCAACACCTGACGTCGGATCCTTATCCCGGGCGACAACCGAAAACGGTCTTGCTCGTCGGAGCGTTCGGAGACCATCAGGTCACCAATGTTGCAACTGACGTTCTCGCTCGAACGATCGGAGCCCGAGTGCACACTCCCGCCCTGGAGGATGGACGTGCGACGGCGGTCGAACCGTTCTGGGGAATCGATCCCATCGAGAGTTACCCCTTCGATGGCTCGGCGTACGTCATGTGGGACTACGGAACTCCAGCTCCTCCTTCCGGTCCGACTCCGCCATTTGCCCCGGATTACGGCAGGGACCCCCATGGTGCCGGGAGCAGCGAGCCGCTCGTTCTGGCTCAGGCATTCGGGTTTCTTCTCGACCGGACGCTGATCGATGTGTGCTCAGGGCCGTGTCGCGGCACCCGGATTGACGGTTAGCCGGCTCGGTGGGCTAGTGGTGGCCAGGAGGTAGTAATCACCCCTGGTCAGGGGCAATTTCAGAAAATCTTCAAGATGTCTTGAGAAAAGTGTGAGACGAGGCGTGATCCGGGCTCTTGTCCGGCATGAACGCCACGAAAATCGCCCGCCACTTACTCTCACTCGCTGGCCTGACCGTCCTCGGTCTGTCCTCGGTCGCCTGCCAGGTCCTCGACACCGGGTCGAGCGAGCGCCTGATCGGCGAAACCGTCGTGGCAGGTGCCAATGTCGCTGCTGGCGAGGACGTCACGGTGGTCAGTGGCCGCAAGGTGTTCGACCCGCAGGCCGGTGACCGCCGCATCGTCGAGACCTACACCGCCCCGGCCGCCACCTTCGCTGGCTCGTACGGTCCCGACGCCCACCAGCTCTACAAAGTCTTCACCCCCGCCGGCTGGAGCAGCTCGGACCGTCGTGACCTCGTCGTCTTCTCGCACGGTGGTGCATGGAGCTTCGGAACCGCCGACGAAGTCGAGTCGGTGTCCATGGACCTGCTGGCGCAGGGAGCGGTCGTCGTGTCGATCGAATACGAACTGAGCGTGCCGGCCTTCGAGCAGACCGCCGACATCGTCGCCGCCGTTCGCTGGGCCCAGGCCAACGCCGACCAGCTCGGTGTCGACCCGAACCGCACGTTCCTCTCGGGCCACTCGGCTGGTGCTCACCTCAGCCTGCTCACCGCCGTTGCCCCGGCCGATCTGCGTGGAGGCGAGTTCATCCGCCCGGTGGTCGGCGTGATCGCCATCGCCGGCCCCTACGCCGTGAACGAGCCGACGTACGATCCCGCGATCATCGGCATTCGCGTGCATGAGATCCTGGCCACCGTGAACGGTTGCGGAACCACCGACTGCTCGGCCGATGTTCTCGATGCCATCTCACCCGCCACTTACGTGGATGCCAACGATCCGGCCGTGTACATGGTCGTCGGAGAGATCGACGACTTGGCTCCAGTGTCACACGCTCTGCTCGTCGAAGACTCGTACGTCGCCGCTGGCGCGGGCGATCGAGTGTGGGTCGACGTGGTCGAGGGGGCCGGACACCAGCCCGGTTTCGGAGCCAACGCCACATCGATCGAGATGTTCATGAACAGCGTGGAGATGATCTGAGTTGACCACCTAACGCTCCGCCTCGCTCGATGGAATTCGCGGTATCGCCCTCGCTTGTCCGATCGTCTTCCACTTCGGCCTCGTCGTATCCGGCTTTGACAATTTTCTTCCTGGTCCTCTCGTCAGGGTCTTGGGAGATTTGATTCCAGAGGCTCGGACGTGGATCATGTCCTCCGGTGTGTCCTTGTTTCTTGGGGCACATCCGCGTCCCGGGGGATGGGTTACACAGTCGCAAAGGACTCATATGCCCCTCCTTCCGACCAAACCACTGACCGAAAAGCAAACGACCAGCGTCTCCGTCAGGAAAACGCTGGTCATCTAGCGCGCTCGAAGGGACTCGAACCCCTAACCTTTTGATCCGTAGTCAAATGCTCTATCCATTGAGCTACGAGCGCTTGCGCCCTCGAGTGTACGGGGCCGTGGGCGGGGCCGAAACCTGGCCCTGACCAGGATCTCGAGTCAGATCGGCCGTCAACTGGTGGGGCACCACGAACGGGTGCACCACGGCTTCCACGATCCGGACCGCTCCCAGGTGATGAGAGCCATGCGGGCGTTGGTGACGGGGTCGAACAACTGGGCCGGATCGGTGATGCCCTGATTGGCGAGCCATCTCTTGTGGGCCGACCAATTGATCTGGAACACGCCGATGCAACACGCGCTGCGCGAACCGGGATTGAACTTGCTCTCGCGCTGCGCCACGAACATCGCATCGTTCTCGAGATGGTCGGGCCACACGTCGCGAATGATCTGCGCTACTTCATCGCGTGAATACAACTGGGTCGGGTTGTACGGCACGTTGCGCATGTCGTTGGAAGATGTCGCACCCGTTGAGGCACCGTTCGACGAACTGTTCGTTGACGGTGCCGTCGTCGGCGCAGTAGTGGTTGCCGGACGCTTCGCACCGTCGGGCAGACAGATCGTCTGGCCGACTTTCAACGGCGACTGAATCGTCTTGCCGTTCACCGATGCCAGCGGCCCGGCCTTCACGCCGGCGCGCTTGGCGATCCCGAACCACGAATCACCGCGCTGCACCACGTACGAAAAACCACACGATGGTGCGGTGCGCGTGGAAACTTCAGCGGGCTCGCGTGTCGGTTCGGTGGGCGGCGGAACGCTCGCACCCGGTGGCAAACAGATTTCCTGACCAGGAGTGAGTCGCGACTTCAACGTCGCGCCGTTCGATCCGGCAATGAGTCCGGGCGACACACCGGCACGCTCGGCGATCCCGAACCACGAGTCACCCGGTTGCACCGTGTACTTCTGCGGACACAGGCGGCTCGCGGCGACCGATGTGCTCGGAGCCAGCGTGGTGGACGGGGCGATGGTGACCACGGGGGCCGAGGCCACGCCTTGAGCCGCCGCGTCCGAGCCGGGCGAAGACGCCGCCGGGTCGACCGTGTCGTCGGTGGTGTCCATCTGCACGATGGCGGCCGCTCCGCCGGTCTCTTCCACCGACACCGCATCGCCGTCGCCGCGCAACGCCCAGGCCACCGGCGCCACCAGTGCGCCCACCATCACGATGAATCCGAGTCGGCGCCAGAACGGGTCGCGGGGCGAGGGAGGGATGCCGTCGCCACCTTGCGGTCGACGTCGGCCCAGCGCTGGTGCCCGCTCGGGGCCCGGCAACGAGGACTGGTGGTAGGTGCTCATGGCGCTCACCGGCACGAATGCCGTACGTCAGTGTGGTCGGGCCGTCATCCGATCGCAACAAAGTTCCGGGCCAATGGCCACCGGGAACGTGAGTATCCACAGACTGTGGATACTGGCGGAGAGGGTGGGATTTGAACCCACGGACCCCTTTTGGGAGGTCAACGTCTTAGCAGGACGTCCCGTTCAACCTGGCTCCGGCACCTCTCCCAGGCAGGAGAGCGAGTGTACAGGTGAGATGTTGGTCCGATGACTGGCGGAACGGGAGGGATTTGAACCCCCGGGCCCTTGCGAGCCGGCCGCTTTCAAGGCGGCTGCATTTGTCCGCTCTGCCACCGTTCCGGAGTCGAGGCTAGCGACCGCCCGGCTGAACATCGGGGGCTGAACGTCGGGGGCTGAACGTCGGGGGCGAACACTCAGGGTGCGCCGAGATTACGGGGCGATCCGCACCCCGAACATGCGCTCGAACTCGGCGTAGTAGGCGTCGTCGCTCTCCAGTGCGCCGAGTGCGATCCATTCGGCATCGCTCATCGTTTCGCGGCGTCCGAGAATCTCGGGTCCACCCCACGACACCGGATACCGCAAACGCGGTGTGTCGGTTTCGATGGCGTGCTGAACGATCGCACCCACCTCGAACGGGTTGGTCGCATTGGCCATGCCCGCGGCGTAGAACTGGAACAGCCGTCGGTAGTGCATGTCGTACGCCCCCGATGAGTTGGGCGCGTCCACGTTCTTGGCGAAGATGGCTGACTTGGTGATGCCGGGCTCGACGATCGCCACGCGAATGTTCCACGGAGCGAGTTCTTGCGCCAGACCTTCCGACATCGCCTCGAGCGCCCACTTCGACGCCACGTACGGCGCCTGCGCGAGTGCCGCGAAGCGACCCACCACCGACGACACGTTCACGATGGTGCCGGCTCGCCGGGCTCGCATCGACGGCAGCACCGCTTGCGCGCAGCGCACCGGACCGCACAGGTTGATGTTCATCACTTCCTGATACAGCGAGGGCGGACACTCTTCGATCACCGCGTTACCACCCACACCCGCGTTGTTGACGAGAGCATCGACATGGTCGACCACCGAGTGGATGCGGTCGAATCCGACTCGCACGCTCTCGTCGTCGGCCACATCGAGCTCCACCCACTCGAGTGACACGCCGGCATCGCTTGCCATCGAATCGGCCTTGGTGGTCTTGCTCATGCTCCGCACCGTGCCGATGACTCGGTAGCCGTGCGAGGCGAGATGAATGGCGGTGGCGCGTCCGATTCCGGAGTTGGCACCCGTGACGACGACGGTCTGTGACATGTCGTCACAGTAGTGCTGGGGGAGAGTCAGCGAATCTGCGAACGAAGCCGCTCGATCCAGCCGTCGGCTTCCTGCCAACGTGAGTCGGCCGACTGGCGAAACGAGTGCGCCTGCTCACCAGCGGCGGGATACGAGCCGAGGAACTTCACACCGGCATGTTTGGAGTGCAGCGAACGCAACGCGTCGGCAACCAGCTCGTCGGCGATGTGGCCGTCGAGGTACATCACGAAGCAGTAATCGCCCAGGCCGCCGTCCTTGGTGGGACGCGACAGCAAGTTGGTGATGTTGATGCGGCGTGCGGCGAACTCCTGCAGGATCGAGATCAGACTTCCCGGTTCGTCGGCCCGCTGATACACGACGATGCCGGTGCGATCGTTGCCGGTCGGGGCGGGCACGTGGTCGCGGCCCACCATCACGAAGCGAGTCTGGTTGCCCCTGTGGTCTTCGATGTTGGTGGCCAACACGTCGAGCCCGTAGAGCGCGGCGGCGTTGAAGGGGGCGATGGCGGCACACGAACGATCGCCGTTGGCGGCCACGGTTTTGGCCGCATCAGCGGTGCTGTTGGCGGCCCGCACCTCGGCCTGGGGCAGGTTCTCGCGTAGATAACGGTGACACTGCGCCGTCGCCACCGGGATGGATAGAACCGACGTGATGTCGGCCGTCTTTGTGCCGGGCAGGCCGAGCAAGCAGTGCTCGATGCTCATGACGATCTCGCGCTGGATGAGCAACGAGTAGTCGAACGACAACGCGTCCTGTGTGAAATTGACGGTTCCTTCGATGGAGTTCTCGATGGGGACGACACCCACGTCGACGGTTCCGTCGGCCACGGCGTCGAGCACGTCGGGCACCGTGCGGAAGGCCTCGAGTTCGCCCGCGCCCAGGTCGGCCTGCGATCGCACGGCCTGTTCGGTGAACGTGCCGAACGGGCCGAAGAAGCCCACCCGCGGGGGCTGGCCGTTGGAGGTCACCGGACTCATGGCTCCAGGCTACGGATTGGGCCTCGCCGTGCGAGCAGGGATATCCCATGCGAGCATGGTCGTCGTGGATGCCGACTCGCTGCGCGAACTGATGCTGGCCGTGGCGGAGGGTCGCGTGTCGCCCGATGATGCGATGTCGCGCTTGGCTCGGCTGCCCTTCGGCGATGTAGGTGATGCGCTCGTTGATCATCATCGTCATTTGCGCCAGGGTGCGCCCGAGGCGGTGTACGGGCCGGGCAAGTCTCCCGAGCAGTGCGTGCAGATCGTGACCGAGTTGCTGATGCACGGCACCGGGCCCGTCCTCGTGACGCGAACCACCGACGATCAACGCAAGGCGCTCGAGGCCGCGCACGGTGCTGCGCTCATGGCTCACACATCGATGCTCTGGCGTGCTCCGTCGCCGTGGTACACCGGTCGCATGTTGGTGGTGTCGGCCGGCACCGCTGATGTTCCGGTGGTCGACGAATGTCTGCTCGCGCTGCGCGCGCACGGGATCGAGGCCCAACGCGTCACCGATGTGGGTGTGGCCGGGCTTCATCGATTGCTCTCGCGGGTAGACGACGTGATGGCAGCCGACTTAGTGATCGTGATCGCCGGGATGGAAGGTGCGTTGGCCAGTGTGATCGGCGGCTTGTCGGGCAAGCCGGTGATCGCGGTGCCCACGAGCGTCGGATACGGATCGGGTCTCGATGGTGTGACGGCGTTGTTGGCCATGCACGCCACCTGTGCCAACGGCGTGACCGTGGTGGGTATCGACAATGGTTACGGTGCGGCGTGTGCGGCGGCGCGCATCGTGCGGGCCGCACGAGGTTCGTCGTGACGCGTCACGCCTGGTTCAACTGTTCGGCTGGTGTGGCCGGCGACATGCTGCTCGCCTCGCTCGTGGATGCCGGTGCCGATGCGGTGGCGGTTGGTTCGATACTGGCCGGGCTTGGTCTCGACGATTACGCGCTCACGTTCGAGCTCACACAGCGCGCCGGTGTGAAGTCCACCCGTGCGGTCGTCGCGTTGCACGAGCACGACGACCATCACCACCACCGGGCCTGGAGCGACATTCGAGCAATGCTCGAGTCGGCCGATCTGCCCGAACGCGTTCGCGCGCGGTCGCTGGCGGTGTTCGCGGTGTTGGCCGAGGTGGAGGCGAAGATCCACGGGGTCGACGTGGACGACGTGGAGTTCCACGAGGTCGGTGCGGTCGACTCGATCGTCGACATCGTGGGGGTGTGCGCCGCTCTCGAAGTGCTCGGTATCGACTCGATCTCGTGCGGACCGATCGGCACCGGCCACGGAACCGTGCGCACGCAACACGGCGAGTTGCCCAACCCGGCGCCGGCCACGGTGTCGTTGGCGGCCTTGCGCCAGATTCCGTTCGTCGGTCTCGACGATCGTCGTGAGTTGGCCACACCCACGGGAGTGGCGGTGATGGCGGCGTTGGCCGATTCGTTCGGTGAGATGCCCCGGATGAGTGTGACAGCTCGTGGTGATGGCGCCGGTGCACTCGACGTGAACGGCCGGGCCAATGTGGTGCAAGTGGTGGTGGGGGACGTCGTGGTGAACGCAGTTGGTGATGGTCAGGCGGTGCGCCTGCTCGAAGTGAACGTGGACGACGTGACCGGTGAAGTGATCGCTCACACCATCGGTGCATTGTTGGATGCCGGCGCACACGACGCGTGGGCCACGCCGATCGTCATGAAGAAGGGCCGACCGGCGCACACGGTGCACGCGTTGTGCGATCCGGCCCTCACCGACGTGATCAGCCGCGTGATGCTGAACGAGACCGGATCGTTGGGTGTGCGTGGATCGATCATCGAACGTTGGCCACGGGCTCGACGTGAATCAGTGGTGCGCGTGGAAGGTCATGAGATTCGGGTGAAGATCGCGGGCGATCGCGTGAAAGTGGAGCACGACGACGCGGCCGGTGCCGCTGCTGCTCTCGGACTTCCTTTGCGCGAGGTTCTCATCCGCGCTGAAGCCGCCGCGTTGCTGAAGTAGCCGGCGCGCTGGTCAAACGTAGCAAGTCCCCCAAGCGGGTTGACCACGACTCCACGTGGTTGCGCTGGCTCGGAAATCCGTCGGCTCAGCATGAATGAGTGAGACGCACCAGTCAGTGAGGTTCTGGTTGAACGCTGCGGCGTTGGCGAAAGTTGCTTCCCTGTCGGTGACGTTGCTGGACTTCCAGCTCCAACAAATGAGAGCGCAGTGTTTGGTGCGCGAATGTTCACCGTAAGGGAAAAGCCCCCCGCGAGAGCAGGGGGTTCGTGGTCGGGGTGAGAGGATTTGAACCTCCGGCCTCCACGTCCCGAACGTGGCGCGCTAGCCAAACTGCGCTACACCCCGATGGTGCGAAGCGAAATGCTATCCGGCGTTGGCGGGTTCCCCGTCGGGCGATTCAGCCGTCTCGGCCGGGGTGGGAATCCCTTCGGCGTAACACCCGCCGCCAGCAACGGCGCGGGCGGCACGACGCAGACGCAGTGAATCGAGGGGCTTGATCAGCCAGCCATCGGAGCCACTACGACGGGCCAGATGAATGTCGACATCACGGTCGAGGAGCATCAGGATCGGAACGTGGGGCAACGTGCCACCACTCTCGTCGAGACGCAAGTCCATGGTGACGGCCACACCGCCCATGGTTCCGATCTGCATGTCGAGGATCACGAGATCGGGTGTGCGGGCCTTGACGGTGGGGGCCACCGCTCGTCCGTCGCGACACACGGTGAACGACGTATCGGGTCCACCGAGCGCAGCAGTCACTTCATCGATGAGCCAGTCGGCGTCGGTCGCGAGAATCACGTGCACGGCTTCGACGCTATCCCCGCCAGCCGGGGCAGGACGAACCTCGCTCAGTGATCACCGAAGATCTCGCGGCCGATCGACCCGATGCTGGTCAGGTCGTGCACGTCGTCGGCCCGCAGGGCCACCCGGGCCACGATCGCCGAGTCGGCGAACGTGAGCAACGGTTCGATGCTCTTGTCTTCGGCATCGGCCACGGCCACCAGATCGGCCATGTTGCGATGCAGCACCAACTCGTCCGAATCGGGTGACTCGGCCTCGAGCCGCTTGATCTCGCCGCGCAACTTGGTGGCCGAGTGTTTGCCGAAACGCGGTTGCAGACGGTTGACGATCACCGCGCTGGTGTCCACGCCGGTCCGACCCAACTGCGACACGAAGTACATCGCCTCGTTCACGGTGTCGTGACGCGGCGACGCGACCACCACGTAGCGAGTTTCGGATGACCGCAGCAACGTCTGGACCTCTTCGGCTCGCGCACGGAAACCTTCTTCGATGCCCTCGAACGCCTGGAAGAAGTCGATCGCATCGGCCAACACATCGGCCCCGATCACCCGCCCGATGGTACGCAGGATCGGTTGGGCTGCGATGTTCAGAACTTTCAACCCTCCACGCGCCGGTGCGATCAGCCATCGATACACGCGATGGTCGAGGAAGTTCATGAGCTTCTGCGGCGCATCGAGGAAGTCGAGGGCCTCACGACTCGGGGGAGTGTCCACCACGATGAGATCGAAGCGATCGTCGTTATGCAGTTCGAAGAGGCGTTCGGCCGCCATGTATTCCTGGCTGCCCGACAACCGACTGGCGACGTTCACGTAGAACTGATTGCCCAGAATCCGATCCACCTGCTTCTCATCGCGCGCATGGCGGCGGATCACTCCGTCGAAAGTTGCCCGCGCGTCGAGCATCGTCGCCCACATTTCACCCTCGGGCAGAACCACACGAGTCGTGTCGTTACCGAGTTCGCCGGCGATGCCGAGGGCATCGGCCAGTCGACGAGCCGGATCGATCGTGATCACACACACCCGTCCACCGCGACGCGCGGCTTCGATCGCCACCGCGGCGGCCGTGGTGGTCTTGCCCACACCACCCGAACCGCAGCACACCACCACCTTGGCCGAATCGACCAGAGCGGCGAACGAACCGGACGAGCGTCGCTTGGTCATGACGCGACCTGCTCGACGAGAACGCGCGCCAACCGTTCGACGTCGCGCGCGGTCAACCCGGCGGTCGCGACGTGCGGCAACTCGATCGGTGCATCACCCAACAGCGCCGTCAATCGGTCGACTTCACGCGCGTGCACCGCGCACCGAGTGGCGCGAAAGCGAGCGGCCGCTCCGAAGTCGTCGTCACCAACACGACCGGCGGCCACCAGTGCCTCCACCTCACCCGCGCGGTCGACACCGTTCACCACCACTGGTGCCAATGCCACTCCCACCTCCGACGTCATCGTCGTGGCGGTCTCGGTGAGTTCGTTCACTGGAGTGGTCTCGGGCAGCGTCACCAACACCACACGACTGCGTGATGGATCACGCAACATTCCGTCGATCTCGATCGCCTGTGAGCGCAACGGACCACCGCGAATCGTTGTGGCCATCGCCGATGGCGAACGAAGGAAACTGACCGCGTGTCCGGCCGCCGGTCCGTCGGCGATCACGAGATCGTGTGGTCCGTCGGGCCCGGCCAAGCCGACGAGATGCTTGATCTTGCCGAGCACGAGCAGATCGTCGATACCCGGTGCCGCACTCGCCACCACGTCCACCACCCCGGTGTTCACCAAGCGCTTGGCCACACGAGCCAAACCTTGGGTGGCGAGATAGTCCTGCAGCGCTTCGCCGGCCGAGAGAGCGCGCAGATGAATGGAGCCGCGTCGGCCCGGTCCGCGGCCGCTGGCCACGACATCGCCGTCGTACGTGCTGCCGGCCGATGCGTTGGCGCCGAACAGCGCAGCCAGACCCGGTCGACCGTCAAGTGTCACAACCAACACGCGAAGTCCGGCATCGGCTGCGGCGGTGGCCAGAACAGCCGTTACCGTTGTCTTGCCGACACCCCCCTTGCCGGCCACCACGAGCAATCGCGAACTGGTGAACAGTCGGCTCGGATCAGGATTTTTCGGAGGCACTCGTGCGCAGACTAGCGATCCTCTTCATCGCGATCGGATCGGTGCTCGGATTCGCCGACGTGTCGTCGGTCAACGCCACCGTCGCCCCGTCCGATCAGTCGAGCGACACCGCGACGTCGTCCGAAGAAGGCGCCAATGGCATCGGTCTGGTCCCGGTCGACGTGCTGCAGGTGTCGGGTCTCGTCGACCGCATCGTCGTCGACGAAATCACCAACGCGATCGACCGCGCCGAATCCGACGGCTCGCAAGCCCTCATCCTGCAGCTCAACTCGAAAGCGTCCGTCGTCGGTCGCGACGACATGAAAGATCTGTACCGGCAGATCCGCGACGCATCCGTACCGATCGCCATCTGGGTCGGCCGTCGGGTGCAACGGGCCACCGGACTGGTGGCGCAGTTGCTCTCGGCCGCCGACGCGACCGGTATGGCACCGGGTGCTCGCATCGGCAAGATCGGAACCCCGTTGTTCGACGACGTGTCGTTCGGCGACGCCACCGAACAACTCCGCACCGAAACCCTCGGCTTCCAAGAGGCGCGCCGTGCCGGTGCACTGAAGTTGGAGATCACCGACGAAGGTGCTCCCACCATTCGCAACATGGTGTTCGCCCTCGACGGACTCGAAATCGACGGCGTGGTGCTCGACACCGCGATCGAATCGGTGGCCGATGATGGCACCGCCTCGAGCGACATCACCACGGTTCGCTTCCAGAGGCTTGGACTCATCTCGCAGATGTTCCACACCGCGGCCAGCCCGGCCGTGGCGTACCTCTTCCTCATCATCGGACTCGCGTTGCTCGTGTTCGAGTTCTTCACCGCGGGCATCGGCGTGGCCGGTGTGGTGGGTGCGGTGTGTCTGCTGCTCGGATTCTTCGGCTTGGGCGAACTGCCCGATCGCACCTGGGCCCTCGCCCTGGTGGTGTTGTCGATGGTGGTGTTCTCGGTCGACGTACAAGTGGGCATTCCACGTTTCTGGACCGCGGTCGGCATGGTCTCGTTCGTCCTCGGTTCGTGGTTCATGTTCCCCACGGTCGATCAACACACGCTGCGTCCGTCGTGGCTCACGCTGCTCGTGGGCATCGGCGGGATCGCGTTCACCTTCTATTCCGGAATGCCGAGCATGACGCGCACGCGATTCGCGACGCCGACGGTTGGTCGTGAGCGAATGATCGGAGCCACGGGGCGCGCCGTGACCGACATCGCCCCCGACGGCAGTGTGCAAATCGGTGAAGCGCGTTGGAAGGCGCGCACCAATCGAGCCACGCCGGTGAAGGCGGGCGAAACGGCCCGAGTCGTGGCCATCGACGGCATCATCCTCGAAGTCGAACCCGAAGCCGGTGGTGCGCGCGACTATCGCGAACGCAAGCCGAAGACCGCCGACGCCACCGAGTGAGGCTGTTCGACGATCCGGTCGAACTGCTGCCGTACGACGGCAGCGCAAGATATTGGGAATGGGCGCTGGGTGAGCGCAGCGCCGCGGCAACGCTCGCGCAATTGATCGACGACGTCGACTGGGAACAGCGCAGCATCGTGTTGTTCGGCAAGGAAGTGGACCAGCCCCGGCTCAACTCGTGGTACGGCGACGTCGCCTACACCTACTCGGGCATCACCATGACGCCACGCGCGTGGCTGCCGATCCTCGACGAACTTCGGGCGGTGTGCGAGACGTTGAGCGGCGCGCGTTTCAACTCGGTGCTCCTTAATCTGTATCGCGACGGCCGCGACAGCATGGGCTGGCACGCCGACGACGAAGTCGAACTCGGTCGCGAGCCGGTGATCGCTTCGCTGAGCCTGGGTGCGGTGCGCCGATTCCGGTTGCGCCACAACGAATCACGCGCCGTCGTCGATCGCGACCTAGCCAGTGGATCGCTCGTGGTGATGAGTGGTCTGTGCCAGCACGCGTGGAAGCACGAAGTTCCCAAGCAGAAGTCCATCACCGAACCGCGGGTGAACCTCACCTTCCGGTGGATTCACCCCGAACTGCTCACTCGCGGTCGAGACGCGGCCCGGCGATCCGCACGTCGCCACGACGGCGGGTGATGCCACGCGCGTCGAGTTCGGTGGCGATCGGAACCGCGTGCTTGCGGGTCACGCCCAGTGCTTCGCGGAACTGCGACATCGTGAAACCATCGGGGTGAGAAGCGAGCAAGGAAACGGCGGCCAGCCGTGCGGTCTTGAGTGCATCGACGTGGAACCACTCGCCGTCACGCTCGAAGAGAACGCCGGCCTTCTGCAAACGCCGTAGTTCGGCGTTGGTGAGCGCGATGGTTGCCGACGGTGCGCAACCGCCCGCGCGGATCACATCGATGTCGGAGTGCGACAGCAACGGATCATCAGCCCCTTGTGTTCGCGCGAATCCGCCCGAGACGGTGATGTCGGTGAACGTGGCGAGCAACGCACGTTCGCGGTCGTCGAGCGCGCTGATCTCGAGGCCCTCGGCGCCGGCCTCGGTCACGCGACGGCGCAGCGATGTTTCGGCTGCCGTCACGACCGCTGGGTCGACCACCCACTGAGCGACACTCGGCGATCGTGACACACCGGTGAAGCGGCGAAGTTCGACCGCGTCGATCCAACCGCGTTCGGCCACGATGCGATCGACGTTGGCGTGATCGTCGTCGAGGGGCTGCGCTCGTGAGGCCGTGAGCAGCGGTGCCACGTCACGAACCACGCCACCACCCACCGTTTCGTCACGGCCGCTCTCGCGAATCACGAAGCGGTCACCCATCACCAACGGTCGGGGTTCGGCCAGGTGCAATCGAACGAACCCGTGGGCGCCGGGTCGAATCGACTCGTCACCGAGCACGCGCAAACGAACCGGCAACTCATCGGAACCCACGTGCATGGTGTAGGCGCCGCGCCGCGTCACGTCGTGATCGAGAGAAGCCAGTGCCGTGAACGACGCGTCGAGCACCGTGGCCAGGTGCCAATCATCGGCTCGAACCACCGCATGACCGCGTCGAACGTCACCGTGTTCGATGCCGCTGAGGTTGAGCGCCACCCGATGGCCGGGCTCGATCGATTCGACCGAGTGTCCATGAGTTTGAATACCGCGAATGCGCACTTCGCGTCGAAGTGGCTGGACAACCACGCTGTCACCCACGGCGAGTGAGCCATCAGTGAGAGTTCCGGTCACCACGGTTCCGCTTCCTTTCGGCGCGAACACGCGATCGACGAACAAGCGCGGTCGGCCCCGATCGGGTGACCCGGTTGACGAATTCATCAGGTGGTCGAGTTCCTGTCGAAGATCGTCGAGACCATCTCCGCGAAGGGTCGACGCCTTGACGATCGGTGCATCGGCCAGGAACGTGCCCACCACACGATCACGAATGTCGATGGCGGTGAGTTCGGCCTCGTCGTCGTCCACCAGATCGACGCGCGACACGACCACCACACCGTGTCGGGTGCCGGCCAGTTCGAGGATGCGCAGGTGCTCCTCGGTCTGGGGCATCCAACCTTCGTGCGCGTCAACCACCAGGATCGCGCCGTGAATACCGCCGACGCCCGCCAACATGTTGTTGATGAAACGGATGTGACCCGGAACGTCGATGAGCGACACCTCACGCCTGGACGGCAGTGTGAAGTGGGCGAAACCCAAGTCGATAGTCATGCCGCGTTCGCGTTCTTCGCGCCAGCGATCGGGGTTGGTGCCGGTGAGTGCGGTGACGAGCGACGACTTGCCGTGGTCGACGTGACCCGCGGTGGCGAAGATCCTCATCGTGAGGCGAGGGTCTGCCGCAGAGCATCGACCACGACGTGATCGTCGGATGGGTCGACGGTACGAAGATCGAGGATCGTCACGTCGTCACGTACGCGAGCGATCACCGGTGGCCGGGACGATCGCAGGGCTGCCGTGTGATCGCCGTCGATGGCCACACCCACCGACGGAATCGACGCGCCCGGTGTGCTGCCGGCGCCGGGTAGCGATTCGCACCGAACCACGCGCGCTCCGGCCACGTGGGTCGCGATCGATTCGGCTCGGCGCTGCAATTGATCGGTGCTCACCGAGGCTATGCGCCAGAACGGCACCTCGGCGGTCACGGTGCGCGCGAGGTAGGCGAGCATCACCTTGTGCAATGCGGCCAACACCAAGCCACCCGGACGAAGTGCCCGCGCCAGCGGATGCTGAGCGCACGAGGCCACCAAGTCGGCCCGGCCGGCGATGATTCCGGTCTGTGGTCCGCCCATGAGTTTGTCGCCGCTGAACGTGATGAGTGACGCGCCGGCTTGTAGCGATTGACGCGCGGCTGGTTCACCGTTGAGCCACGTCGGCGGACCCGAGTCGAGCCACGGGCACGCGGCATCGAGAAGACCCGATCCGATGTCGGCCACCACCGGAACGCCGAGCGTCGCCAACTCGCTGACCGGTGTGTCTTCCACGAAACCATCGATGCGGTAGTTGGACGGATGGACCTTCAACACCAGCGCCACGTCGTTACCTTTGCGACCGATGGCCTTGCGGTAGTCGGCCACGCGCGTGCGATTGGTGGTACCCACGTCGACGAGCCGCGCACCGGACTGCTCCATCACGTCGGGAACTCGAAAGCCGCCACCGATCTCCACACTTTCGCCGCGACTCACCGCCACGTCGCGACCGGATGCCAGCGCGGCCAGCACGAGCAGAACGGCGGCCGCATTGTTGTTGACGACCATCGCATCGTCGGCGCCGACCGCACGAGCGATGAGACGACCGATACCGCGCTGACGACTTCCACGACCACCGGTGGCGAGATCGAATTCGAGATTCTGCGCGCGCGGTGCCAGGTTGAGTGCGACAGGAGAGCGACCCAGGTTGGTGTGGGCGATCACACCCGTGGCGTTGATGACGGGAACCAGAAGCGAAGCGGCGATTCCCTCGGCGATGGAGGCTGCACGACTCGGGTCGCCGAGTGCGATCGCTTCGCGGGCCGCGTCCACGAGTAGTGGATGCGGAAGACCGGTGGATGCCAACGAACGAGCCAAGGTGTCGACCGACGGCGGTCGCTGCGCTGCGTCGTTCAAGGCCATGAATCCGACGCTAGTGGCCGACGGGAGATGCGAGAACAGGCGTGGCTAGGGTGACCTCGTGATCCTCCTGCTGCTCTTCGTGATCGTCCCGATCGCCGAGCTCTACACGATCATCAAAGTGGGTGGAGCCATCGGCTTCTTCAACACCCTCGGGATCATCATTGCGGTGGCCTTCATCGGCAGTTGGTTGGTGAAGCGCGAAGGTCTTCGCGTCTGGACGAAGTTCAACGAGGCCATCGCCCAGGGTCGCGTGCCCACCCGCGAGATCATCGACGGCGTGTTGATTCTCGGCGCCGGGGCTCTGTTGCTCACGCCCGGTTTCCTCACCGATGTGTTCGGTGTCCTCATGCTGTTTCCGCCCACGCGCATGATCTTCCGTTCGTACCTCATGCGGCGGGCCAAGCGCGGTACCGCGTTCGTGGTGCGCGGCTTCGGTGGTGGAACCACGACCACCCACTTCGGAGGTCGCGACGTGGTCGACACCGACGCCACCGAACCCAAGGGCGAGCTGTGAGCAGGCGACAAGATTTCGATCCGATCCAGGTGGCCATTCGTCCGGCCGCCACGGTGATGTTGGTGCGCGATCACCTCGGACCACTCGAGGTCTTCATGATGAAGCGCACCACCAAGGCGGCCTTCGCCAGCGGGATGTACGTGTTCCCCGGTGGAGCGGTCGACGAAGGTGACGATTCGTACGAGATGACCGCGATTCGCGAATGCTTCGAAGAAGCCGGAGTGTTGTTGGCTCGTGACGGTGACGGGCGCACGGTCCGATTCGACTCCGATCCGATGAAGGAGCGTTTCGAGATCCATCGTCGAGCCGTTCATTCGGGTGAACGCAGTATGACGAGTGTTCTCGCCGACGAAGGTCTCTCGGCACAACTCGACGAGTTGGCCTGGGTGGGCCACTGGGTCACTCCGTTCGGAGAGAACCGCCGCTTCGACACGCGATTCTTCGTCGTGGGCATGCCCGACGAACAGGACCCGTTGCACGACGACATCGAAACCGTCGACAGCACCTGGGTCGAACCGGTCGATGCGCTCGAGCGCGCCAAGTCGGGCGAGTTGATGATGATGCCGCCCACCGTGGCGATGCTCACCTTCTTGATCCAGCACAGCAACGCCGACTCGGCCTTGGCGGCCGCCCGCGCGGTGGGTACTCCGCCCAAGGTTCTGCCCAAGGTGGTGTGGTCGGACGACGGCCAGTTGCGTGCGCTGTTGATGCCCGGCGACGTGGGTTACGACGACATTCCGACGCGCTGACCCGAATTCCAGGCGTTGTAACCGCCGAGGATGTCGCTCACGTCGGTGAAGCCGAGTGATCGCAACGTGCTGGCCGCGATCGACGAGCGGTAACCGCCGGCACAGAACACCACGGTGGGCTTGGTGCGATCGAGTTCGCCCACGCGACGAGTGAGAGACGGTAGATCGATGTGCCGGGCACCGGTGATCGTGCCGGCCTCCACCTCACCCTTGTTGCGCACGTCGACGAGTTGCAGATCGGTGAGTTCGGTACGTCGGTGATCGAACTCGTGCGCGGTGAGACGTGATGCCGATGTGACCAGTGCGGGATTTTCGAGGAACTGTTTCACAGGATCATCGAGGTAACCGAGCACGGCATCGAAGCCGATACGCGCCAGTCGTGTGAAGGCTTCCCGTTCGCGTCCGGCCTCGGCCACGATCACGATGGGTGTTCCGGCCACCACGACTTCGCCGGTGTACTCGGCGAAGCGGCCACCCAAGCCCACGTTGATGGAACCACGCAGATGACCAATGGCGAAGTCGGCGTCGTCACGGCAGTCGACCACCGCCGCACCGTTCTTCATCGCCGACAGAACATCGCCGATCGGCATCGCGGTGAGCGGTGCATCTTCGTGGAAGACCTCGCGGATCTGTCGGTTGGTGGTGGCGGCATGGAGGAAGTAGAGCGGGGCAGTCGATTGACCCTCGGTCACGACGGCCACGAAGTCGTCGACCGACATGGGGGCCAACGCGTAGTTGAAACGGCGCTGCTCGCCGATCGTGCTCACGGTGTTGGTGGAGAGGTTCTTTCCGCAGGCGCTGCCCGCACCGTGAGCCGGGTACACGAGGGTCGAGTCGGGGAGCGCGAGCAGTTTGTCGCGCAGCGACGAGTAGAGCATGCGGCCCAGATCGTCGGCTTGGTGGCCCACCGACGCGAGCAGATCGGGTCGGCCCACATCGCCGATGAACAACGTGTCGCCGGTGAACACGGCGTGCGGCGTCGACGACTTGGTTTCGCGGACCACGATCGAGATCGACTCGGGCGTGTGTCCGGGTGTCTCGAGGATCTCGAGATGAACGTTGTCGTCGGTGTCACCCAATCGAATGATCGAACCAGTGGAGAGGGCAGCGATCGGAAAGTCGGTGCGACCGGCTGCGGCGGCACCGAACACGATGCGAGCTCCACAGGCTTCGGCCAGTTCGAGATGGCCCGAGAGGAAGTCGGCGTGGAAGTGCGTCTCGATCACATGAGTGATGGTGAGGCCGTGTTCGCGCGCATCGTCGAGATAGAGCGAGATGTCGCGCTGCGGATCGATCACCACCGCCTGTCCGCTGGTGGTGTCACCCACCACGTACGACGCATGCGACAGACAGGCGAGATAGTGCTGATTGACGTAGAGGCTCATGGCGAAGTGCTCAGGCCAACTTCAAGAACAACTTCTCCACCTCGGACAAGTCGAAGCCGTTCTTGGCGGCCTCTTTCGGGTCGGAGATGCAGTGCGTGAGGCCGGCGGCGAGGAGTTTGAACCCCACTTGATCGAGGGCGGTGCTGGCCGCGGACACCTGGGCGACCACGTCGCGGCACTCGCGACCCTCGGTGAGCATCTGCTGGATGCCGCGAACCTGACCTTCGACGCGTCGCAGTCGCTTCACCAGGTCGTCGATCGTCTCGTCGGGAAGTTTCATGGTGCTCCTCTCGATGTCGATAGTACCCCCAGGGGTATCGAAATCAAGTCAGGAAGTTCAGCCGCGCGGGCTGATCGTCACCGGGGTCTCGCCGACCTCCTGGCGGGCCGAACAGCCCGCCATCTGCACCGGCGGCACGGTCTCACGCACGATCTGGTCGGCGATGGCCCGGAACGCGTCGGCGGCCGGGCCTGACCCGGCCAGCGACACCGGCTCACCGGCGTCACCACCGGCGGCCACGGTGGGCTCGATCGGGATCTGCCCGAGTAACGGCGCGCCGATCTCGTCGGCCAGCGCCTGTCCGCCACCGACTCCGAACAGCGGGTACTGCGACCCGTGTTCACACACGAACGTGCTCATGTTCTCGATCACGCCGGCGATGCGCAGGAACGAACGACGCGCCATGTCGGCGGCGCGGATGGCCACCTTCTGTGCGCTGACGGCTGGTGTGGTGACGATCACCATGTCGGTGCGCGGCAACAGCCGAGCCAATCCCATCTGAACGTCGCCGGTGCCGGGTGGCATGTCGATGAGGAGGTAGTCCATCTCGCCCCACGACACGTCGCGCAGGAATTGCTCGAGTGCCTTGGTGAGCATGAGTCCGCGCCACATGAGAGCGGTACCTTCGTCGTCGACGAGGAAGCCAGTGCTCACGACTTTGAGGAGACCCTTTCCGACCGTGCGCGTGTTGGGCAGGATCTTGGGCCGCCCGCTCTCTTCGTCGCGCTCGGCTTCGAGACGCTGATCGATGCCGAGCATGCGCGGAACCGAGAAGCCCCAGATGTCGGCGTCGAGAACGCCGACCGTGTAACCCTGGGCGGCGATGGCGGCGGCCAGGTTGACCGTGACCGAACTCTTGCCCACGCCACCTTTGCCCGACGACACCGCGATCACGCGCGTGGTCGCGGCCACTTCGGTTTCGGGGGCTCGTTCGCGGGCGTTCCAGCGGGCCTTGGCCATGGTGGCCGAGCGCTCGTCGCTGGTCATCTCGCCCCACTCGATCTTCACACCACGCACACCGGGGTGAGTGGCCACGCGGGTCTCGATGTCTTTCTTGATCTGGGCCCGTAGCGGGCAGCCACCGATGGTCAACTTGACGTCGATCACGACGAAGCCATCAGCCGACACCGAACGGCACGAGGCCATGCCCAGGTCGACCACATCGCTCCCCAACTCGGGGTCGATGACGGCCCGGAGAAGGTTGGTGACCTCTTCTACGGACGGCGGCTCGAACGGGCGCGTCATGGCCCAATCGTACCGGTGGTCCCGCCGAGACTGGCCAGCCGGGCCACCGATACAATGCGAGCAACGACGGAGGAGAACAACCGTGATCACCCTCACCGATTCAGCAGCCACCAAGGTCAAGGAACTTCTCGAAGCAGAAGGCGCGAACGATCTCGCGTTGCGCGTGGCCGTGCGTCCCGGCGGATGCAGCGGTTTCTCGTACGAGATGTTCTTCGATGGCGACATCGCCGATGACGACAAGCAGGCCACGTACGGTCCGGCCGTTCGCGTGGTCGTCGATCCGGCCTCGGCTCAGCTTCTCGAGGGTGCGACCCTCGACTACAAGGACGGCCTCAATCAGGCCGGGTTCAACATCACGAACCCCAACGCAACGCGCACCTGCGGTTGCGGCCAGTCGTTCAGCTGAGCGCTTCGCGAATCTCGTTCGCGTCCCATACGGCGTCGAGCCGTTCGACGATCGTTCCGGTGTCGTCGGTGATCCACACGACCGGCTCGAACGTGAGCATCGCCGCCTGCACGGCCGGGGCCACCACGGTCGCCGCATCGTCGGCGTACACATCGGCGTGAACGAACACCGCTGAATCACCGAGTTCGTCGGCCAGCGCGATCATCTGCTCGAGGACGGGCCCGCACACACCGGTCTGACAATGCGCCGGTGTCCCCACCACGTACACAACGGGCTTGCCGAGCGTGAGCGCTTCGGTGAGCGTGATCGAGTGGAACGGGCACGGTTCGGGTTCGCGCGAACAGATCGGATCGACTCCGCGCGGATCGTCGACGGTGGGCGTGTCGAAACCGGGCAGCGACTCGCCCACGCGTGCCACCGGGAGTTCGTCGGCTGGTCGGACTTGGAACGCCGTGGGTTCGCTGGGGCCGCCGTCGACCACGAGTCCGTAGACGCCCGCACTGGTGAGTGCGGTGCGGAAAACGTAGAACGGAATCGTGCCGTCGCCGAGCGTACGGCGATCGGCGAACACGTTGTCGACCAACACCTCACCGGTGTCGTAGTCGACGACCTTGCCGGTGAGACGAGGGGGTCCGTCGGCGAGCAAACCGGCGGCCGTCGCGAGTGATACCGGTAGACGCTGGAGTCCGGGTGCGAGTTCGGTCGGCACCCACCGTGTGGCCAACACCACGTCGTCGGGCAACTCCGCCTTGCCGGTGGATGTTTCGTCGTTCGTGTCGGTGTTCGTGTCGGTGTTCGTGTCGCCACCGCAGGCCGCGATGAGCAGAGCGGTGGGCAGTGCGAAGGCGGCGGTGCCCGCGGTGCGCAAGAGGTCGCGACGCGAGGTGGAACGAGGTGTCACGGGACGAACGTTATGGCGCGCATTCGGTGTGCACCAGATCACGGGCTGTGACATGGAAAGGTGGAGGCCGTGGAGTTCGTGTTGAACGGTGCGCCGGTGTCGGTTCCTTCCGAGGGGACGCTGTTGTCGGCTCTCCGCGATCGACTCGGCGTGCGCTCGGCCAAGGACGGTTGCGCGCCTCAGGGTCAGTGCGGTTGCTGCACCGTGCTCGTGGACGGCGAGCCGCGGGTGGCCTGTGTGACGCCGGTGTCGCGCGTGGCCGGTCGGGTGGTCACCACGTTGGAAGGTGTCGACGACGACGTTCGGCAGGGTTGGGCCGACGCACTGTGCGCGACCGGTGGAAGCCAGTGCGGGTTCTGCACACCGGGAATCATCGTGCGCTTGCTCGACGTCGAACCGGTGAAGGCCGATGTGGAGCGGGCGCTACTCGCTCATATGTGTCGATGCACGGGATGGCAGACGATCGTCGAAGCCGCCGTCGATCGGCCGCAACGACGAGAACGTGATCTCGATGCGGCGGCCGAGCGTGCCCGCATCGAAGGAGGAGCGTCACAACGAGTGGCTCCTCACGTGGCGCTGGGTCGGGGAGGTTTCGCCGACGATTCGGCACCGTCGGATTCGCTGGTGGCCATTCTCGCGCCATCCGGTGAGCGGGTGGTCGCGTCCTCGGTGTCCGAAGCGCGTCAACTCGCGGGCGTGGTCCCCGGTCGTCGCTCGACCGTTGGTCTCACGTGGCCCATCGACGTGCCCGACGATCGGCAACACGAATTCGTGCGAACTCTGCGCACCACGTGGGTCGAACCGGCGTATCTCGAACCCGATGCGGTGTGGTGCGTGCCCGGTGGTGAACCAGTGGGGCCGCTCACCAACGGCGGTGCGTTCGGCGGCAAGACCACGCAGTGGTTGCGCGACGAAGCACGCCGACTCGCCGACGAACACGATCGACCGATGCGCATCGTGTTGTCGCGCGAAGACGTGGTGCGTCGTAGTGCGAAGCGGCCACCGTTGGCAGCCGGAGTTCGCGCAAACGGAAGTGGAGTGCTGTGGGTTCGAACCACCCCGGGTGTGCGCGAACTGGTGGCCACAGTGGCTCACGATTGGGAGGTGATCGAGGTCGATGTTCCTGGTCCGCCCACGTCACTCGGTCTGCGCGCCGCCGTGTGGGCCGAGATCGCCGTGCTCAAGGCATCGGTCACCGATCACGATCGAGTGTTTGCCCCCAACGGTGCGTGGGCCGAAGCGTCGAGTTCGGGCGATGGTGTGTCCGTTCGAGTGGGATGCGGCGACGCCTTGGACGACGTCACTCTTCGTTCGTACTGCATCGGGGCCGCACACATGGCTCTTGGTTGGGTGCGCAACGAGGGCATTGCGGTCGATGCGCGTGGCACGGTGCACGATCTCACGATTCGGTCGTTCGGTGTGCTTCGGGCCGTCGATACTCCGGCCATCCACATTGAGGTCGTCGACGACGGTTCAGCGGTACGCAACGTGAGCGATGCCGTGTTCGCCGCCGTGGCCGCGGCCGAATGGCGCCGGGCCGAGTTCGCGCCACGCTGGCCGTGCGCTCGCGACGGTCGATGACTAGCGTGAGGGCATGGCCAACAAACCTGCTGCTCCCATCGGTCCGTACACACCGGCGGTTCGCGCCGGCGACTGGGTGATCGTCTCCGGTCAACTCGGTATCAAGGACGGGGCACTGGTTCCCGGTGGTGTGGCCGGCCAAACCGCACAGGCCGTCGTCAACCTGAAGGCTCGTCTGAAGGAGATGGGTCTGAGCATTCACGACGTGGCCAAGACGTTGTGCTTCCTCGCCGACATGGACACCTTCGCCACGTTCAACGAGGCGTACGTGGCCGGATTCGACGGAGCACGTCCGGCGCGTTCGACCATCGGCGTGGCGGCGTTGCCGTTCGGTGGCGCGGTGGAGATCGAGGCCTGGGCTTTCAAGCCGGTCGCGGCGAAGGCGGGACCGAAGAAGACGGCGAAGAAGGCCGTGAAGAAGACGGTCAAGAAGGCCGTGAAGAAGGCTGCGCCCAAGAAAGCTGTGAAGAAGGCTGTCAAGAAGGCTGCGCCCAAGAAGACCGGCACGAAGAAGTCCGGGCGCAAGAAGTAGAGTCGCCTCGTGGCTGGCGCAATCGTCCTCATCGTCGTTCTGTTGCTGTTCCCCGTTCTCGTGGGTCTCGGCACGGTGGGCATCGCCGGTCTGCTCGGTCATCTGCTCTGGAAAGACGGCGAAGTTCGTCACGAAGGCAGCGAGCTCCTCGATCTCAACACCTGATGTTCGTGCCGCTCACTGAGCGGCATGGCAGGCTGAGTCGGTGCATCGACACGATCCCCTGATCGCGCATCTCGCCGATCGCGCGTTGGAGTATTCACTCGATCGCATCCGGATGGATCCGGTGCCGCTCGACGCTCCGAAGTCGTACGACGAATTGTTGACGACCGTGGGCCAGACCATCACGGCCGATGGCATCGGTGGCGATCGTGCGCTGCAACTGTTCATCGACGTGCTCGCTCCCGCGTGCATCTCGGTCGATCATCCGCGGTTCTTGGCCTTCGTTCCGGGTGCTCCCACCGAAGCGTCGGTGATCTTCGACATGGTGGTGTCGGCGAGCAGCATTTACACCGGTTCGTGGCTCGAGGGGGCCGGCGCCGCCTTCGCCGAAAATCAAGCACTGCGTTGGTTGGCCGACTTAGCCGGGTTCCCCAACTCCGCTGGCGGGGTGTTCGTGAGTGGCGGAACGGCCGGCAACCTCTCGGCGTTGATCGCGGCCCGCCATCGTTGGCGTTTGCGCGCCGGTGGTCGCCTCGATCGCGTGCGCGGGATCATGATCGCGTCGGGCGGTGCACATTCGTCGGTGGCGCAAGCCGCTCACGCGATGGACGCCGATGTCGTGGCGGCCCCCACCGACGAGCGCGGCCGTCTCGATGCCGATGCCGTGGCGACGGTGTTGAGTGGTTTGTCGGAGTCCGATCGTGAGCGCGTGTTCGCCATCATCGCGACGGGCGGAACCACCAACCTCGGTGTGGTCGACGATCTCGACGGCATCGCGCGTATCTGCAGCGCCGAGAACATCTGGTTCCACATCGACGGTGCCTACGGACTGGCGGCGCTGTGTGCTCCGAGCGTTCGACATCTGTTCGACGGCATCGAGCGGGCCGACAGCTTCATCGTCGATCCGCACAAGTGGTTGTTCGCTCCGTACGACAGTTGCGCGTTGGTGTATCGCAACATTCACGACGGTCGACGTGCTCACACGCAGCGGGCCGAATATCTCGACGTGCTACACGGCGGTGAAGCCGAAGAAGGACCCTGGCACGAGATGAATCCGGCCGATGTGGCGCATCATCTCTCGCGTCGCGCCCGTGGACTTCCGTTGTGGTTCAGCCTGGCCACGCACGGCACGCGTGCGTACACCGAGGCGATGGAGACGACTCTCACCGTGGCCCGCGAGGCGGCCGCCGCCATCCGTTCGCGACCGAATCTCGAACTGCTGCTCGAGCCCGACCTCAGCATCCTCGTGTTCCGACGCATCGGATGGACTCCCGAGCAGTACCAGCGGTGGAGCGACGATCAGTTGAACACCGGCCAGTCGTTCGTTGTGCCCACGTCATGGAAGGGCGAGACTGTTTTGCGCTTCTGCATCGTGAATCCCCGCACGACCATGGGCGACTTCACCGACATCCTCGATTCACTGGACACCACACCATGATTGCTCGTGCCGACTTACTGCTCAAGAACGCTCTCCTCGTGGCCACGATGGACGATCAACGGCGTGAGTTGACCGGGGGTTGGGTGGCCATCACCAATGGTTTGGTGTCGGGAGTCGGGAGTTCGCTCGACCCTTTGCCCGAAGCGGCCGAGGTGGTCGACGCGACCGACTGTCTCATCACACCCGGGCTCGTGAATACGCATCACCACATCTACCAGAACCTCACGCGGGCCTTCCCGCCGATGACCGACAAGCCGTTGTTCGGCTGGTTGCAGTCGCTCTATCCGTTGTGGCGCGCCATCGACGAAGAGTCGGTGCACGTGAGTGCGTTCGTCGGATTGGCCGAGTTGGCCATGTCGGGCTGCACCACCAGCACCGATCACCTGTATCTCCACCCGCGTGGTGCGGGCGATCTTCTGTCGGCCGAGATCGCCGCCGCGCGTGAACTCGGTGTGCGTTTCCATCCGACCCGCGGTTCGATGTCGTTGTCCGAAAAGGACGGGGGTCTTCCTCCTGATGACGTGGTCGCCGATGACGACGAGATCCTGGCCGCGAGTGAAGAGGCCGTGCGTCGTCATCACGATCGTGCGCACGGTGCCATGGTCCGGGTGGCCCTCGCCCCGTGCTCGCCGTTCAGTGTGACCGAGCAGTTGATGGTGCGCTCGGCCGAACTGGCCGAGAAGCTCGACGTGCGGTTGCACACGCACTTCGCCGAGAACGCCGAGGACGACGACTTCTCCATCGCGACGTTCGGTTGCCGCCCGATGGAATACCTCGAGCGCACCGGGTGGTGCACCGATCGCACCTGGGTCGCCCACTGCGTGATGCCCAACCCCGACGAAGTGAAGCGACTCGGCGCGGCAGGTATTGGCGTGGCTCATTGCCCGAGCAGCAACTTGATTCTCGCGTCGGGTATCTCGCCGGTCGTTCCGTTGCGCGCCGCTGGCGTGAAGGTGGGCCTCGGCGTCGACGGTTCGTCGTCGGCCGATTCGGCATCGTTATGGCTCGAGGCGCGCCAGGCGATGTTGTTGGCCAAGTTGCGCGACGGGGCGAGCGCGGGCACGGCGCGAATGGCGCTCGACGTCGCCACTCGCGGAGGTGCTGGCTGTCTCGGACGCGAGGGCGAGATCGGTGAACTGAGCGTGGGTGCGGTGGGCGACGTTGCGGTGTGGAAGATCACCGGCCCGCAGTTCGCCGGCGCGCTGGCCGACCCGATCGAAGGATGGTTGCGTTGCGGACCGATCGGTGCCCACCACACGATCGTGCACGGTCGGTTCGTGGTGCGCGACGGCCAGGTGACTCACCGTGATCTCGACGACATGCTCGTTCGTCACGCTCGTGAGAGTCGGCGCATTCAACAACTCGACACCCGTGGCTGACCAGTCTCTGCCGCGCGCCGTCCTGTGGGACATGGACGGCACCCTCGTCGACACCGAGCCGTACTGGATCGACGCCGAGTACGACATCGTCGAAGCGCACGGTGGAACCTGGAGCCACGAACACGCCAAAGCGTTGGTCGGGTCCGACTTGCTCGACTCGGGTGAGTACATCCGCCGTCACGGTGGAGTCGATCGTTCGCCGGCCGAGATCGTGGAGATGTTGCTCGATCGTGTGGTGGAGCGAGTGCGGGCCGAGATTCCGTGGCGACCGGGTGCGCGCGAGTTGCTCGGAGCCGTTCGTTCGGCCGACATCGACACCGCACTCGTGACGATGTCGTGGAAACGATTCTCGGACGAGGTCGTGGCCTGTTTGCCCGCCGGCAGTTTCACCGTGTCGGTGACCGGTGACGAAGTGACGCGAGGCAAACCGCACGCCGAGCCCTACTTGCTCGCCGCCGAACGCTTGGGTGTGCGGCCGGAGGATTGCGTGGCCATCGAGGATTCACCGACCGGAACTCGGTCGGCGCTGGCCGCGGGATGTCGTGTGCTCGGTGTTCCGCACGTGGTCGACATTCCGGCCGAGTTGGGCGAGAACCCCGAATTCGCGGGCCGACTCACCGTTCTCCCCACCCTCACCGGCCTGCAACTTGATGATTTGGTGAGGATTTTTGACCGTATGGGTCAATAACTCTCACCAGATCACCAGCTCAGACCTCACCAAGACACCGGACCGACGGTATGCCCCGAGATTCTGGTTAGGGATTTTCACCCATACGGTCAATAACTCTCACCAGATCACCAGTTCAGACCTCACTAAGACACCGGTTAGGTCCAGCGGGATTGGCCGAAGCGGTAGCCCACGCTGCGCACCGTCTGAATGAGGTTGGCGTGCTCTTCGCCCAACTTGGCGCGCAGACGACGAATGTGCACGTCGACCGTACGCGCACCGCCGTAGTACTCGTAGCCCCACACGCGCGACAACAACATCTCGCGTGAGAACACCTTGCCCGGGTTGGTCACGAGGAACTTGAGGAGTTCGTACTCCATGTACGTGAGATCGAGCGGTCGACCATCGACCGAGGCCTGATACGTCTCGAGATTGAGCACGAGTTGTCCGTAGTCGACCACGTCGGGTCGCGGAGCACTCTGCGTGTACGACAAGAGGTGCCGTAGACGAGCCTCGAGTTCGCGCGGATGGAACGGCACCAGACAGAAGTCGTCGAACAGTTCGTCGCGCAACGTGAGATCGTCGAGTTGGGCCCCCGACACCAGAAGAAGCAGGGGAGCGTTGGCGGTGTCACGCTTGCGCAGAGCACGGCAGAAGTTCCAGGCCGCATCGATGTCGTGATCGGCGCACACGACGGCTCCGGTCCAGCCGTCGGACGGCTCGGCCTTGGTGACGTCGTCAGCCGAGGCGAACGACTTCCAGCGATAGCCGGCGAGATCGAGCGTCCGCACCAATTCGGGCGGAGGTGACTCGGGGAAAACGGCGATCAGGTCGGAAGTCATGTCAGGTGGAGCGCAGATACCTCTGCAGTTCGAATGGTGTCACCTGCGTCTTGTAGCCGCGCCACTCGGAGCGCTTGTTGCGCAGGAACCACTCGAAGATGTGCTCTCCGAGGGTCTCGTACACGAGCGACGAGGACTCCATCACGCGCAACGCCTCGGCCAGCGACTGGGGCAACTGCTCGATACCGAGCTTGCCGAGAGCGTCGTCACCCATCTCGAACAGGTTCGAGTCGGCCTCGGCCGGGAGTTCGTATCCCTGCTCGATACCGCGCAGACCGGCCGCGAGGATGACCGAGAACGCGAGATACGGATTGCACGCCGGATCGGGCGAGCGGTACTCGATGCGCGTGGCCAGCGGATTGGCCCGCTTGGGAACCGGCACGCGGATGAGACCGCTGCGGTTGTTGCGAGCCCACGACACGTGAACCGGCGCTTCGAAACCCGGGACGAGACGCTTGTACGAGTTGACGGTCTGGTTGGTGATGGCCGTGATTTCACTGGCGTGGAAGAGAAGGCCGGCCATGAATCGCTTGGCCGTCTCGGACAGGTTGTACGGGTCGTCGGCCGAATAGAACGCGTTGCCGTTGGCGTTCGACAACGACATGTGCAGGTGCATGCCGCTGCCCTGAACACCTTCGAGCGGCTTGGGCATGAACGTGGCGTGCACACCCTGCGTGGCGGCCACTTCTTTCACCACGAGACGGAACGTCATGACACTGTCGGCCATGGTGAGGGCATCGGTGTGGCGCAGATCGATCTCGTGCTGAGACGGCGCGTCCTCGTGGAACGAGTACTCGACCGGGATGCTCATGGTCTCGAGCGTGCGGATGGTCTCCTTGCGAAGACCGCCGGTCACGTCGGTGGTGGTGAGATCGAAGAACGATGCTTCGTCGAGAACACGCGGCGGTTGGCCGGGCTCGGGCGGAGCGAAGTAGAAGAACTCGATGTCGGGCGCGATGAGGAAGTCGAGACCCATCGCGTGCGCGCGCTGAAGATTGCGACGCAACACCTGGCGTGGGTCACCGCCGAACGGCGAACCATCGAGATGGTGGATGTCGCAGAACACGCGCGCCTCGGGAGCCTTGGCATCGGCCCACGGAAGCGTCACGAACGTGTTCGCATCGGGAATGGCAAGCACGTCGCTTTCCTGAATTCGCGAGAAGCCGTCGATGGACGAACCATCGAACGTCATGCCGTCTTCGAGAGCGTTCTCGAGCTCGGCCGGGCTGATGGCGAAACTCTTCAAGTTGCCGAGCACGTCGGTGAACCAGAGTCGGATGAGACGGACTCCGCGTTCTTCGACGGTGCGCAAGACGTAATCGCGCTGCTGTTCGAGCATGTTCACTCCTGCAGTCTGCCGTTGACCCCGTGAATTCGGGCCGGAAAAGCAAGAGGGCCGGGTTTCCCCGGCCCTCTTCAGTGGCGACGTTGCCCCATCAGCCCCCGCACACCGTCTCGACCAAGAGGCGCGTGACGACGTACGGATCCATGTTGGCGTTCGGGCGGCGATCCTCGGCGTAGCCGCGGCCGGTCTTCTCGACCGTCCACGGAATACGAATGGACGCGCCACGGTTGGAGACGCCGTAGCTGAACTTGTTCCAGGGAGCGGTCTCGTGGTGACCCGTGAGACGGCTCTGGATGTCGTGGCCGTAGTTCTCGACGTGCAACATGACCTTCTTGCCGATCGCCTCGCAGGCGGCGGTGATGGCCTTCATGTCGGTGTCGTTGCGCATGGCCTTGGTGGAGAAGTTGGTGTGTGCACCGGCGCCGTTCCAGTCGCCCTTCTGCGGCTTGGCGGCGAGGCTGATCACCACGTCGTAGTCCTCGGCGATGCGATGCAACAACCAGCGAGCCACGGTGAGGTGGTCGCTCACGGTGAGCGCGTCAGCGGCGCCGATCTGGAACTCCCACTGACCGGGCATCACTTCGGCGTTGGTGCCTTCGATGAGCAGACCAGCGTCGAGGCACGCCTGCGTGTGCTCTTCGATGATGTCGCGACCCACGACGCGGCCGGCGCCGACGCCGCAGTAGTACGGACCCTGTGGAGCGGGGAAGCCGTTGGTGGGGAACCCGAGCGGAGAACCATCGGGACGCAGCATCGTGTATTCCTGCTCGATGCCGAAGATCATCTCGTCAGGGGCGAACTTTTTGGCCGCGTCGGCGCAGGCAGCGCGCGTGTTGGTGGGGTGCGGTGCACCGGTCTGCGCGAGCATGACTTCGCACAGAACGAGAATGTTCTTGCCGCCGCGAATCGGGTCGGGGCAGGTGAACACCGGATGCAGAGCACAGTCGGACTTGTCTCCGGGCGCCTGGTTGGTCGACGATCCGTCGAATCCCCAGATCGGCGGCGTCGTCACGTCGTCGGCCAGGATCTTCGTCTTCGAACGAAGAAGGGGCGTCGGCTCGGTGCCGTCGATCCAGATGTATTCGGCTTGGTAGGCCACGGGTCCTCCAGGGGGTGATGGTCCGGCACGGCGCCGGGTCTGTATGGGGCGCGCACAATCTCGCAGAAATCCGTTTCTTTCCCTTTGCCCAACTGTGAACGCTGTGTGAACCATGCCGCCGGACGGCCGGGCCGACCCGGCGAGTGTGGCGAATCCAGCCTGCTCAGCACGACTTTTCTCGCCCGGGCCACGACCAGGCCGCCGTTAGCCTCGTCCCCGTGGCCTCTTTGCGCATCGGGCTGGCCCAGCTCGACCCCGTGGTCGGCGATCTCGTCGGCAACCGAGCCCTGGTGCTCGATGCGTATCGCCGGGCGTCCGAGGCCGGATGCGACGTCGTGGTGTTCAGCGAACTGGTGGTCACCGGTTATCCACCCGAAGATCTCGTTCTGAAGCCCGGTTTCGTGCGCGACACGCGCACCGTTCTCGACGACATCGCCAAGGAGACCGGCGACTGCATCGCGATCGTTGGTTTCGTCGACGTCGGCTCGGGTACGCACTCGGCCACGGGTCGCCCCGTGATTCACAACGCCGCCGCAGTGTGTGGCCACGGTGCCGTGCACGGTGTGTATCGCAAGCGACTCCTTCCCAACTACGACGTGTTCGACGAAGAACGCACGTTCACGCCCGGGTCGGGCGCGCATCACCTCTACGAGATCGCGGGTGTTCGTGTCGCGATCTCCATATGCGAAGACATCTGGTACGCCGATGGGCCGGTGGCCGAACAGGCGGCTGGTGGAGCGCAACTCAATCTGAGTCTCAACTCGTCGCCGTATCACCGCGGCAAGTCGGCCAATCGCGAAATCATGCTGGCCCGTCGGGCGCGCGAGAACGCGTGTGCGATCGTCTACGTCAATCAAGTGGGCGGACAGGACGAGTTGGTGTTCGACGGCGGTTCGATGTTGTTCGACACGAGCGGCGCACTCGTCGGTCGATTGGCCAACTTCACCGACGGCCTGCTCGTGGCCGATCTCGACGTTCCCGACACGCCCGCGAACCCGACGCTGCCCGTCACCGTTCTGTCGTCGACCTCACGAGCCGACGGACCGTGTCGCGAGTCGGTCATCGAACCCGTCGTCACCGACCTGGCCGAGTTGTACGAAGCCCTGGTGGTCGGCACCCGCGATTACGTACGCAAGAACGGCTTCACCGACGTGGTCATCGGATTGTCGGGCGGAATCGACTCGTCCCTCGTGGCGTGCGTGGCCGTCGATGCACTCGGCGCCGAGCACGTGCACGGTGTGTCGATGCCCTCGCGCTATTCGTCGCAAGGTTCGAAAGACGATGCGTACGCCTTGGCCGAAGAATTGGGTATCGACGTGCGCACCATCTCCATCGAACCGGCCTTCCAGGCGTATCTCGAGATGCTCGAGCCGAGTTTCACCGGACGCTCGGCCGATCTGACCGAGGAGAATCTGCAGAGTCGTTGCCGAGGCCAGATCCTCATGGCGTTGTCGAACAAGTTCGGGTGGATGGTTCTCACCACCGGCAACAAGAGCGAAATGGCCGTCGGTTACTTCACCATCTACGGCGACTCGGTGGGTGGCTACGCGGTCATCAAGGACGTGTTCAAGACCGACGTGTTCGCGCTCAGTCGATTCGTCAACGAGCGCGCGGGCACCGAGGTGATCCCCGAGTCGGTGCTCACCAAGCCGCCGTCGGCCGAGCTCCGGCCCGATCAACGCGACGATCAGAGCCTTCCGCCGTACGACGTTCTCGATGCGGTCCTCGAGATGTACGTGGAACGCGACATGACCGCGGCCGAGATCATCGAGATCGGACTACCGAGCGACGTCGTTCGTCGCATCGCTCGTTTGGTCGACATCAACGAATACAAACGACGTCAGTGCCCACCCGGAGTGCGCGTGACCGAGAAGGCTTTCGGCAAGGACCGTCGTCTGCCGATCACCAACGGCTACCGCGGTTGATCAGACCGCCACGCGGGTGACCACCGAGTGCACCCGCAAACACACGATCACCAGAAGCGCGCAACCCGCGCCGATCGTGGCCGGAACTTCGATGCCGTGGGCGTCGTACGTCGCCGTCGCGACGAACGACATCACGGCTCGACCCATGGTTCCGCCGCCGATGGCGAATCCGAGACCACGCCCGGGTGATTCGGGGATCGCGTTGGCGGCCAGCGGAAGCAGGCTCACGATCGCGAATTCGAAACCGAGCAAGAACAAGGCCAACAGAACGAGCCCGCTCACTTCGTTGGTGTGACCGACCCAGAACAGCAGACCGGTGGGCACGATCAACGCTGCGCCCAGGGCCGTGCTGCGCTCCTTGCCCCACACGTCGGTGCGACGAGCACTCGTGATCGACGCCAACAACTCGAACGCGCCGAGTCCGAAGGCGACCGCGGCGATGCGGGCTTCGTCGAATCCGAATTCGTCTTCGAGCCACGAGCCGAACGTGACGAACATGCACTGGCTGGCCGCCATCAAGAAGAACATCGAGCCGACGACCCACCAGCCGTGTGACGGCATGGGTGCTTTGTTTTCGTCACGTCGTGACGTGTCGGATCGAACCTCGTCGTCACGAAGTCGTGAGGCGACGACGAGAGTCATGATCGCGGTGCCAGCGGCGCCGGCCACGTAACCCCACCGCCACGACGTGGCCGAGGCGACCAGCCCCATGATGGTCACACCCAGAAGCAATCCGAGCGCCCACGACGTCTCGGTGATGCCGACCACGCGACCGCGACGTTCGTAGTCGACGTGGTCGTTGATCCAGGCGGTGAGCCCCACGTCGAAGACCAACTTCGACGCACCGAGGACGGCGATGGCGATGGTGAAGACGACGAGGTTGGGACTGGACGCGGCCAAGGCGGTGGCCGCGGTGACGCCGAGAAGACCGCCGGCCATCGACGTGCGACGGGCCAGACGATCGACGATCGAACCGAGGCACGGGGCGACGATCATCGTGAACTCGGTGATCATGAGTGCGATACCGAGGCGTCCGAGACTCACGTCGAAGTCGTCGGAGATGCTGGCGAGGAACGGTGGCGCGAATCGGAAGCACGCATTGGCGTTGAGACGCGCAACCGTCAGAGCGACGACGTGCTGACGGGTCTCGGTCGGGTACGACTCGTCGAGAATTCGGTTCAGCACTGATCGTCGTCACTTCCGCTCTTGGCGATCAGGTAGCCGATCGCTCGCTCGGCCTTCGGGTAGCGATTGACCACTTTCCAGAACTCGGCGTCGTGGCGATCGACGACCAGGTGTGCGAGTTCGTGAACGATCACGTAGTCGAGGACCCACATCGGGAATCCGACCAGACGAGCCGACACGCGCACGTGCGCCGTGGACGGAGTGCACAGGCCCCACACCGCCGTGAGATCGTCGGCCCACTCGATGGACGCGGGCTCGGGCAATCGATAGGTGGACGCCAACTTGCGAGCACGCTCCACGAGATCGACCGACATGGTCGCGGTCTTACGCTCGAAGCGCTTGATCATCTCGCGAACCGATTCGCTCTCTTCGTGTTTGCTCATCCAGGCCGGGATGGTGACGGTGATGAGTCGACCGTCGAGCCGCGCCGCCACACTGCGCTTGCGTCGCTTCGAACGGATGACGCGCACGTCGAACGCACTGTCGAAGAGAGACGGCTGGTACGCCGGCCCCTCGGTCACTCGACGGCCCCGGTGTTCTTCAGTTCCTCGGCCACCAACTCGAGCGGGAACAACAGCGAACCGGCTCGCCACCCGTCGGCGAGGTCGTGCTCGAACCACGAACCGCCGAGATTCGGGAAGCGATGCTCCTTGCCGGCGAGATGACGGCGCAGAATACGAATCACGCCACCGTGCGACACCACGAGCACGCAGCCACCTCCATGGAACTGCGCGATGTCGGTGAACGCGGCGAGAGCTCGTTCGCGAGTGGAGTCGGCCGACTCGAAGTTGTCGGGCCGACGCCCGGAGTCGAGCCATCCGGGCCAACCACTGCTGATCTCCTGGCGCGTGAGACCTTGCCAGTCGCCGGCGGCGTTCTCGCGCCAACGTGCGTCGACGCGGCGAGTGGCGCAGCCCACCGTCTCGGCGATGAGATCGGCGGTCACACTGGCGCGTCCGAGATCGCTCGAGATCACGAGGTCGAACGGCGGACATTCGGCGGCGAGAAGTTGTGCGGCCTGTCGCGCTTGCAGACGCCCCAGTGTGGTGAGCGGCGGATCGGCCTGTCCTTGCCAACGACCCACCGCGTTCCATTCGCTCTGGCCGTGTCGAAGCACGAGCACCCGGGTCGTCGTCACGGCTGTTCACGGTATCCCCCGGTACGCTTCGCCCGTGGCCACTGTCCGGCTCTTCGCCCAGGCTCGTGAGGCGGCCGGAACCGGTCGCGATTCTCTCGACGGTCGCACCGTGGCCGAGGTGATCGACGCCGCGGTGCGCAAGTACGGCGCCGATTTCGAACGAATCCTGCCGACGTGTCGCGTGTGGTTGAACGGCGAGGCCGTTCCGGTCGACACTCCTGTCTCCGACCGCGACGAAGTGGCAGTATTGCCTCCGGTGTCAGGAGGATGTCGATGAGCTCTCACGCGAACGATGCGTCGAACATGCCCCTCGACCAACTGCGCGCCGAACGCGATCGTCTGCGCCACGAAGAAGACGCGGTGTCGTTCGTTCGCCGACTCGCGCAGGGTCGCATCGATCTCGTCGAAGCGGTTCGTCATCGTCTGTCGTCGGGTGAGTCCACGTCGGTGGCCGACATCATTCGCTCCGGCGTCGGTCCGGCACCGAGCACCGGGTCGGCCCGTCCTCCGCGTGACACCGAGGTGGCGGCCGATCACCCGCTCGTGACCGAGTTCGATCAGCTGTGCGATCGACTCGGATTCGACGAGATGATCGAACTCGACGGGCCGGGCCTCGATCGTTTGCACGACGGTCTCGTGGCGTTCGAAGCGGCTCAGAGCGGTCGTCGTCGCGACTTGTTCGAGCGCATCGATGCGCTGACCGCCGAGTTGGTCCGTCGCTATCGCGATGGCGACGCCTCGGTCGACTCGTTGCTCCAGGGCTGACCAGGCCCGGAGGGCCGATCAGGGGTTCGTCGGCGACCGCCGATAGGTTCAGCCTTCTATGACGCGGGTGGCGATGCTCTCGTACCACACCTCGCCGCTGGCCCAGCCCGGAGTCGGCGACTCGGGCGGGATGAACGTCTACGTGCGCGAACTGGTGGCGGCTCTCGCCCACGCCGGTGTCGAATGCACCACCTACACCCGCGAGTGGCGTTCGGGCCTGCCGCGTGAAATCCACGTCGAGCCCAACCACACGGTCGTCCACGTGCCGGCCGGTGCGTTCGATCTGCGCAAGGAAGAACTCGAAGGCGTCGTCCCGCAGTTCACCGACTTCGTACTCGACGACCTTCGCCGCCGACCGGCCGACGTGGTGCACGCCAACTACTGGTTGTCCGGAATCGCCGGGCACTCCATCAAGCACGAGGTCGGCATTCCGCTCGTCAGCACGTTCCACACGCTTGCTCGCGTGAAGGCCGAGGGCGGCGATCCCGAACCCGAACGTCGCGAGCGCATCGAGGCGTCCATCATCGGTTGTGCCGATGCGATCTGCGTGTCGTGCGACGAAGAAGAAGATCAGTTCCGTCGTCTGTACGGCAAACCCCCCGGAGCCATGGAAATTGTGGCCCCCGGTGTCGAGCACGCGTTCTTCACACCGGGCGATCGTCGCGGTGCGCGTCAGGCGCTCGGTATGGGCGATGGCCCCGTGTTGTTGTTCGTGGGCCGCATCCAACCCCTGAAGGGTGTCGACGTGGCCGTGCGCGCATTGGCGGCCCTCGGTCGTTCCGACGCTTCGTTGTACGTGGTCGGTGGATCGAGTGGTGCCGATGGTGATGCCTACGTCGACTCGGTGCACGAGTTGGTGAATCAGCTCGGCTTGCGCGATCGCGTGCACTTCGTTCCGCCGCAGGCGCACCACATGTTGTCGAGTTACTACCGCGCGGCCGACGCGGTGTGGGTGCCCAGCCGCTCCGAGAGTTTCGGTCTGGTCGCGCTCGAAGCTGCGGCGTGTGGCATCCCGGTGGTGGCCAACGCCGTCGGAGGCTTGCTCTCGCTCGTCGAACACGACTGCACCGGTTTCTTAGTGGCCGATCGCGACCCCGAAGTTTTCGCCCGACACACGCGCGAGTTGCTCGACAACACCGATCGCGCGCGAGCGATGGGCAGCGCCGCCGCCGAACTCGGCCGCCGCTACACCTGGAGTTTCGCGGCCGCCCGCTTGCGCCGTCTCTACACCGACGTCACGTCGCGCTCACTCGTCAACTGCTCGTGAGCGATCTGTTCGACGACGAGTCACTCGCCGTCCTCGAACGGCAGATCGACGAATGGCTCGGCAATCTGCGCTCCACCAACTCGGCCATCGTGGCCATTGATCACGCCGAGCCCGAGGCGGCCTTTCGCTCACGCTGGTACGTGCGTATGGCGGGGGAGTCGAAGGAATTCACCACCATCTGGATCACCCTCGGCCAGCGCACACTGCGGTACGAGACGTACGTGATGCCAGCCCCCGAGGAGAACGCGCTCGAGGTGTTCGACAACTTGTTGCGACGCAACGAGAGATTGATCGGTGCGCATTTCTCCATCGGAGCCGAGGACGCGGTGTTCCTCCGCGGTGACCTTCCGCTGTCGGCGTTGTCGGAGGCCGAACTCGACCGCATCGTGGGTTCCACCTACGCGTACGTCGAGCAGTGCTTCCGACCGCTGTTGAAAATCGGCTTCGCATCGCGCTTCCGCGACGAGTGACTCGCTCCCACCTTCACCCGCTCCGCCGGTGCGGTCGGGAAGTCGTACCGGCGGAGCTCACTCGGCTGATTAGCGTGATCGCATGAGTCAGTCGATCTTGGTCGTCATCGGAGGCGGCAACATGGGTGCCGCGCTGGTCGGCGGCCTCCTCGAGAGTGGTGCGGTGGCGGCCCCCGACGTGGTGGTGGTCGAGGTCGTGGCGGCTCGTCGCGAGGTCCTGGGCTCGATGTTCCCGGGCGTTCGCGTGATCGACGCGTTCACGCCGACCGATCGCTGTGATGCGGCCATCATCGCGGTCAAACCTCCCGATGCCGCCGTAGCGGCTGCAGTCGCCGTGAAAGCCGGGGCTCGTCGCGTCCTGTCGATCGCCGCCGGAGTCACCATCGCCACGCTCGAGCAAGCCTGTGGTCGTGGTGTGGCCGTGGTGCGGGCCATGCCCAACACACCGGCGCTCGTGGGTGCCGGGGCCAGTGCGATCGCCGGCGGCAACGATGCAACCGATGTCGACATCGCGTGGGCCGAATCGATTCTCGGTTCGGTCGGAATCGTCGTGCGCGTCGACGAATCGCAACTCGATGCGATCACCGGTCTCACCGGTAGCGGCCCGGCGTATCTGTTCCTCGTCGCCGAGTCGCTCATCGATGCCGGTGTGAACGCGGGACTTTCACGCGACATGGTCGAAGATCTCGTTCGTCAATTGTTCGTCGGTTCGTCGCAATTGCTCGCACAAGGTCGACCGCCGTCCGACCTACGCGCGCAGGTGACGTCACCCAACGGAACGACTGCGGCCGGCATCGCCGTTCTCGAAGCGCGCGCACTGCGCGCGGCGTTCGACGAGGCCGTGTCGGCGGCGACTCGGCGCAGTCGCGAACTCGGTTCGTGACGCGACGCGCACGACACTTTTCGCGTTCGACCTGCGTAGCGATTTAGCACGAAAAGTCGGTTTTTCTGCACGCAGCAAGCATCCAAATTTTCTTGCTCCATCGCTTTCTTTTGCAGGACATTCGTGTCTAAGGTGCGCCATAGGTCACAAGACCACCGGCTCTTCGTAGCCGGGAGACGCGCCCGAAAGGGCAGCGCCGACAGGGCCGGTGCCATCGGGGGGTTGGCACCGGCCCCGTCGCATTCTCCGGGACTTCACTGACACACTGAGCCCGATGTCATCGCGCCGCTACGACACCGTGTCGTTCCTTTCCGATTTCGGACACGGCACCGATGCCGTCGGAATCATCAAGTCGATCATGCGCGATCTCGCGCCCGATGTCGTGGTGATCGACATCGCGCACGACATCACTCCGTTCGATGTGCGGGCCGCATCACTCGCACTTGCTCGGGCGGTTCCGTATCTCCCCGAAGGCATCATCATCACGAGTGTCGATCCGGGTGCGGGCGGAAGTCGTCGCGTCGTCGCCGTCGAGATCGCCGGAGGAGCGGGCATCGTCATCGGTCCCGATAACGGACTCATCGCCACGGGTGTGGCTCTCGCGGGTGGCGCCGATCGCGCGGTGGTTCTCGATCGCGACGAACATCACCTCGCCTCACCCGGTGCCACGTTCGCGGCTCGTGACGTGATGGCTCCGGTGGCGGCGGCGCTGTGCCGTGGAGTCGATCTCTTCGCGGTGGGTACCGAGATCGATGCCGCGACTCTTTTGCCGAGTGTGGTTCCGATTCCACGCGAAGAGAACGGCGGACTTTCGTGCGAAGTCATCTGGGTCGACCGCTTCGGCAACTGTCAGCTCAACGTCTCGGTCGACGACCTTGCCACCGTGTGGGGCACGGCGCCCGAGCGTGCGCGCGTGTCGTGGGCCGACAACGTGCGCAACCTGCGCATCACCACCTCGTACGCCGACCTCGGCGCTGGCGCGCTCGGCCTGGTGGTGGATTCCACCGGACTGTTGAGTCTGAGTCTCGATCGGGCCTCGGCCGCACGCGAACTCGGGATCGGCGAGGGGGAGGGCGTGCTCGTCACTCCCTCCGACGAGCAGGGCGTCACCGTTCCGGTCACTCTCCGTGCGTGAACGGGGCGCGTTCAGAAGGTGACACCAGGCCCGTCGGGCCCCCAGGGCTAGGGTGATTGCGTGCGTCCGGCAACGACCCTGACCATGGCGCTGCTCATGGCGGCGATCTTCATCGCGGGGATCGTGTCTCTCCTACGTCTCTGAACGGTCCGTTGTGAATCTCGCCAGCATCATCGACCAACACCCCGACGCCGCTCCGGCGATCATCAGCCGGGGCATCGTCACCGACTATCGCATGCTCCGCGAACAGGTGGAGGCGTTTCGCGGATCGCTGACCGAGTTGGGTGTTCACAAGGGTGATCGAGTCGCACTTCTGTGCGGAAACGGCACCGCGTTCGTGGTGGCCTACTTGGCCACGGTCGGACTGGGCGCTATCGCGGTCCCGCTCAATCCGCTGAGCCCCACCCCCGAGCTGCAACGCGAACTCGAAGTGGTCGATCCGTCGGTGGTGGTCGTCGAGGCCTCGGCCGTCTTCACGTTTGGTGGCGTGTCACGCCGCGAACTCGGAAGCCTGCGCCACATCGTGGTGACCGACGAGAAGAGTGCCGCCCAGTTGAAGGGTGACGCCGAGATCCATTCGTTCGACGCGTTGCTGGCCGGTCCGGCCAGCCCGTGTGTACCGGTCGACCCCGACCATCCGGCAGTGCTCATCTTCACGAGTGGAACCGCGGGCGCATCACGCGCGGCAACGTTGTCGCATGGCAACTTGTTGGCGAACCTCGATCAGAGCAACTCCACCAGTGACCACATCAAGCAGGGAGACGTGGTGTTCGGCGTGCTGCCGATGTTCCATATCTTCGGTCTCAACGTGGTGCTGGGAGTCACCTTGCTGGCGGGCGCCTGCGTCGTGCTCGTGCAGCGATTCGATCCGATCACCGCGGTCGAAACGATCGCCGAGCGCAACATCACGATCTTCCCGGGCGCACCGGCGTTGTGGGTGGCCATGTCGCTCCTCGAAGGGATTCCGGCCGATGCGTTCGCGTCGATTCGTCTCGCCCTCACCGGTGCGGCACGGATGCCCGACGAAGCCACCGACCGTCTGCTCACCAAGTTCGGTGTGCAACTTCGCGAGGGGTACGGCCTCACCGAAGCGGCGCCCGTCGTCACCAGTTCGGTAGGAGTGGAAGCGCGCCGTGGTTCGGTTGGCAAAGCCGTCGACGGAGTCGACGTGCGTGTGGTCGACGAGACCGGCAACGACGTGTTGGTGGGTGACAGTGGCGAAGTGTGGGTGAAGGGCCCGAACGTTTTCGTCGGTTACTGGAACGATCCCGATGCCACGGCTCGTGTTCTCGACGAAGACGGCTGGCTGCACACTGGTGACATCGGAACCATCGATGCCGACGGCTATCTGTACTTGCTCGACCGAGCCAAGGACTTGATCATCGTGTCGGGTTTCAACGTGTTCCCGGCCGAAGTCGAAGAGGTGCTCATGAAGCACCCGGCCGTGTTCGAAGCCGGTGTGGTGGGAGTCCCGCATCCGCAGACCGGTGAAGCGGTGCGCGCGTTCGTGGTGCTGAGTCCGGGCGCGGTGGCCGACGAAGACACGCTCATCGATCATTGCCACGACTACATCGCTCGATACAAGTGCCCGAGCAAGGTGCTGATCGTGCCCGAACTACCCCACAACCAGTTCGGCAAACTTCTGCGCCGCGCTCTCTGAGCGACGCGGTTCGGTGACCGCCACCAAGAATCCGGCGAACAAGATCACCACGCCGCTCACCAACGTGACCGCGAAGGCTCGATCTTCTCCGAGTCGTCCGGCCAGCGAGCCGCTGGTGGACAGCGTGAGAGTGCCGATCGCGATCAAGGCGTTGGCCCACGCATGACGTGACACGCTCACGACGTGTCGTGTGGCCGAACCGACAGCGGGAGTTCGACCACGAACCACGCGAGCGATCGACCACAGCGCGCCGATGATGATCACGAGTGCGGCCACGCCCGACCCCACGGCCGCGAAGGCTCGTGGTGCGGCATCGAAGATCGCACTGCCTTTGGGCATGTCGTCGGCGACGATCGCACCCTTGGTGGGAGCGGTGAAGACCACGCCCGCCGCGGCACCCGACAGACCGATGAGCCACACGCGGATGCGATCACCCACTGCTCGGCTGGCGAGGAGATACACGGTGCCCAGGGCCAACCACGGAACGTTGAGAATCGCGCCGGCGAGATAGAAGACGCGGAACGACGCCAGGCTCCAGCCGCGTGCTTCGGCCCACCACAACGCCGCCGATCCGACGGCGAAGAGAACGAGCGAGACCGTCCAGGCCGCCTCATGTGGTCGACGACGCCGACTCCAGCGATCGAACGTGGAGATCGCGAACACCGATGCGATGAGAGTTGCGGCGGCGGCGAGGGCCACGTCGACGGTCACGACGCCAAGACTACGAGCGTCGTCGTCCGACGGTGACAGACGACCGATGTGCGAGGCGAGCGCGAGTCATCGCCCGAAAGGGCCAACCCCTAGCGTTTCGGTCGATGCCTGATCGCCCCCGTCGCCGGATCCCCGAAGCAACTGTTTCGCGCCTGCCCGTGTACTTGCGCATCCTCAACGAGTTGGCCGGCGAAGGCGTCGATCACGTGTCATCCGATCGTCTCGCCGAGTTGGCCGGCGTGAACGCGGCCAAGGTTCGGAAGGATCTGTCGTATCTCGGCAGTTACGGAACTCGCGGTGTGGGTTACGAAGTCTCGTACCTCGTGTACCAAGTGCAACGCGAACTCGGCCTCAACCACGAGTGGCCGGTCGTGATCGTCGGTGCCGGCAACCTCGGTCAGGCGTTGTCGGGTTACGACGGTTTCGGTCAACGTGGTTTTCCGGTCGCTGGCATCGTCGACGTCGACAGCTCGAAGATCGGCTCGCTGATCGGTGGTGTGCGTGTTCGCCACATCGACGATCTGCCGCAGATCGTCGCCTCGCGCCAGGTCTCGATCGGTGTGGTTGCAGTTCCTGGTGAGTCGGCTCAAGACGCGGCCGAACGTATGGTCCGGGCCGGCGTCACGAGCATTCTCAACTTCGCTCCGGTCGTGTTGTCGGTTCCGTGCGGTATCACGGTGCGCAAAGTCGACTTGGCGCTCGAGTTGCAGATCTTGAGCTACTACGAACAGCGTCGCGCCGGCACGTTGCACGTCGTTCCCGGCCAGGGCAAGAGCGCCACAGCCTGACACATCAGCCGACGTACGCTTCGGGCGTGCGTCCTTTCGGTCGATCGCTCGGAACCCTCGCACTCGTCGTGCTCGTTCTTCTGGCGCTGCGGGCCTGTGCACGCAGTGGTGACGACACCTCGGCCGCCCCGGTGATCGAGTCCCGACGCATCGACCTGGCTGCTCTCACGTCCACAGTTCGTTCGGGGGAGCCGTGGTCGGTGATCGACGGAGCCATGAACGGCAACGCCACCGTGGTGTTGGCCAACGGTCGGGTTCTGCAACTCGCGGACGGAACACTCGGTGAGTCGACGTGCTCGTTTCCCGATGTCACCAACGCGTGCGTGCTGTTGGCTGACACGTTGGGCGACGGCATCGTGTGGTTCTCACTCGTCTCGGCACCCCCGAGTGGATCGAAAGAACTCGAATTGCCCGCGATCTCCCGGTTACTCGACGGCGTGACCTATGCGCGGCTCGAGAACGGGATCGAGGTGCCATTGCTCGATCGGGTGGGTCGTCGCTGCGAGGAAGAGTCACCCAACTTGTCGTCGTTCGTGCAGCGGCACCGCGGCGAGCACGTGACGATCCTCGATCTCGATCGCGGCGAAGTGTCGGCCGTGCGTTGCACGACCGGTTGATCAGGCGTTGGGAGCCAGACGCACGATGGCGGCCGCGGCCTTGTAGGCGGCTTCGGCCGGACCGATCTCGTCGGGACGTAGCAAGTTGGCCATGATGCGCAACACCCATTCCATGAGCGTGCGGCTCTGTATGCCCACCCGACTCAACTCGCGCATGATGGCCGGACGACCGATGATGCGAGCGAAGAGACGCGCCACCTTGAAGTACTGGCCGTACTCGTCGTCGAGCATCGACTGATAACGCTGCAGAGCAGCCGGATCGTTGGCACTGATCGCCTGGTGCAAGATGTCGGCCGCGATACGCGCGGTCTCGTACGCGTAGTCGATACCTTCGCCGTTGAACGGATTCACGCTGCCAGCGGCGTCGCCGACCACGAGATACGTGGGGCCCGACTTGGGCCCGACCGAACCACCCATCGGAATGCGTCCCGATGTGGCCTTGCACGTGGGCGCACTCGGATCGATCTCCCAACGATCGGCGATCATGTGCGCGTACTCGGTGAGGAGATGTGTGGTGTTGACGGTCTTGAAATCGCGGAACGTCGAGAGCAAACCCACACCGATGTTCACGGTGCCGTCACCCACCGGGAAGATCCAGCCGTAACCCGGTAGGGGGTTGCCGTTGCGATCTTTCACGTCGAGCGCCGACTCGATCCAGGGATCGGCGTGACGCGGGGTTTCCCAGTACGTGCGAATGGCCGTGCCGTACGGCCATTCCTTGGTGCGGAAGGTTCCGAGTGCGCGACCGAAGCGGCTGTTCGCACCATCGGCGACCACCACGTACTTCGCGGTGATCTCCTTGTTGGTTCCGTCCTTGGCCGTGACGTGAGCGCCGCGCACGAACCCACGCTCGAGAATCGGCGCGTTGGCCTCGTGACCTTCCAGCAACGTCGCACCGGCCTTGACTGCGTTGTACGCAACCATCGTGTCGAGTTCACTGCGACGCACCACGTAACCGTGTTGCGGGTAGATCGGGTGCGAGGGCCACTGCAGTTCGAGTTCGCGTCCGTGTGCAGTGGCGCGCAGTCCTTCGTAGCGGTGGTACTTCGCGAGTGAATCGCCCAGACCCATGTCGTGGATTTGCTTCACCGCACGCGGGGTGAGGCCGTCGCCGCACGTCTTCTCGCGCGGGAACTCCTTCTTCTCGAGCATCACCACGTCGAGGCCGTGTTGGGCCAACCAATACGCGGCCGCCGAACCGGCCGGGCCGGCGCCGACGATGAGAACGTCGTGCTGAGGGGACATGGAATCAGTGTGCCTCGCACGACGACGACGTGCTCAGGTGGGCGAGGTGCGAATGCGGGTGTGATGCGTTCCGTCGGTCACACGGCGATCACTCGCCGCCACCGACCATCTCGCTGGCGGTGGTGCCGAGACGCGGGTCGGTGCCGATGTTCAGCTCGGGGCTGTCGAACGTGAGCGATCCGCCCTCCAAGTTGGCGAAGATCTCGCTCTCGGGGCTGCACCACTTCTCGTATTCCTCGGCCCAGTCGCCCGTCGGGTCGGCCCCCGACAGGTCGTAGCGGATGAGGCAGACCAGACCCAGGATCTCGTAGTCGGTGAGCGCGCCGCCGTACTTGGCCCCTTGGGCCGGCATCGGGCTGCCGTTGTACGAGTACGGGGCATGGGCGCCGCCCTCGCGATTGGGGTCGCCGTAACTGGCCACCCCGGCGGCCCGGAAGGCCTCGGATCCGATGTAGACCCAGTTCAGCATGTCTTCGATGTGGGGGAACGTGAGGAGCGATTCGCCGTCCTTCAGGACTCGGCCAGCGCCGCCCGAACCGTCGGCTCCGTGGCACGACGCGCAGGCACCGTAATTTTCTTGTCCGATCAGGATCGGGCCGCTGGCCTCGGCTTTTTGCGGCTGGAGGCCCCGCACGTACATGAACACGAAGAGGGGCAGAAGCGACAAGGTGAGCATGGCCCAGGACGGGATTCGGCCCCGCTTCTTGGCGGCGGCCACGTAGGGCGGGTCGGGCTTCACGGGTGGGGCGACCGGCTCGGGGGCGGCGGCTCGGGTGGCCGGGGCAGCCGGGGAAGCGGCCACGACCTCGCTACCCGGGGAGGAGGGAGCACCGGCGGAATCACCCGAACCGCTGGCTTTGCGGTCGCGAGAGCGCTTCAGGAGGTGCTCGGGAATCTCGGTCACTGACCAGTCCTTTCGGGGGACCCTGTGGGGGTCGCAACGACTCCCTCGAGATTAGAGCCCGTCGCGCTGAACAACGGAATTTGCGCCCAAGTTCACGCTCATGTCACCGCGTGCCGGTGACCGTCCGCGACACGACCGTTGGTGGTGGAGCAGTTCATGACGTTGCGTGACGAATGACGAGCCGCGAACTTGTGCACAACCATGCTCGCCCCCGGGGTCGGCCTGATAGACCCATTTAGGGAGCGGCCTGCCGAGTACCTCGGTCGGGACGGTCTCGTCGAACCCCCCTCCGTGTGACCCGATTCAGATGCGCCGTGACCGACGTCTTGGTGCCTGACCAGGTGTGGAGTGGGTCTGATGAGGCCCGTCACGGCTAAAGTTCTCTTCGACCAACCCCCGGCGCGACCAGCGCCATCTCAGTCCACCTCGGGCGCAGACCAGACATGGCACAGAAAGGATGAACGGCCGAATGCTGGCGATCGACATTCTCAAGTGGCCGGGAATGAATCAGGCGTTCATCGTCTCGCTGATCCTCACGCTCGCGTTGACGGGTCTGGCCTTGTGGTACGGCAAGCGCCGCCCGATCGGCACTCCGGTGTCGTGGGGCGAGGCCATGCTCGGTGCCACCTATGCGTTCTTCGTGATGTTCTTGGCGTACGGCGTCGTGCCCCACCAGTGGCTCGTGCACGTTCAGAACGAACTCGGCTGGCAGTCCGACAAGATGCTCTACGGCCCCGGCGACATCTTCAAGTCGCAGGCCAAGGGCGGGAGCTTCCCGTTCGACATCAACTATTCGCAGGTGGGCGACATCATCGTCACCGGCATCTACGGGCTCTTCTTGGGTCTGCACGTCTGGATCTGGGTCTGGTGGCAAAAGCGCGGCAAGTCGGCGTCCACCGAACTCGAGCAATCGTCGTACGGCCGTCCGTTGGTGAAGAAGGGCTGACATGGCCAAGACCGACGCCAATCCGCCGATGATGCCGTTCACCGACCAGTACCAACTGGTCGAGGTGGATGCGGATTATCTGACCAAGGCCGTGAAGCCGAAGCAGTTCATCCACATCGACCAGAGCGAATGCATCATGTGCGAGGGCTGCGTCGACATCTGCCCGTGGAAGTGCATCCACATGGTGCAGCCCGACGCGGTGGCCGAAGCCGTCGGCACCGAGAAGCCGGGTCTCGACCCCAACGACAACGTGATCTTCATCATCGACGACGACGTCTGCACGCGTTGCGCGCTGTGCGTCGATCGCTGCCCGACCGGGGTCATCATCCTCGGAAAGGCCGGCGCGGCTCTCGCCACCGGCGACACGCACACGCGCACCAACAACCACGGATACGCCTACGGAATGCGTTTCTAGGAGACACACATGGCCAAGGTCATCGACAACCCCCGCCCGACTGCCAAAGAGCGTCTGAACAAGACGATCGAATCAGTGCAGGGCAGCCAGGCCTGGAACTCGATCTTCCGTCCGGGCTCGATCTTCCGCAAGGGCTACAGCGACAGCCCGCGTAACCGTTCGTACGTGATCATGAACTCGGTGCTGTACCACTTGCACCCGGTGAAGGTGAAGCGTCACGCGGTGAAGGTGAGTTACACGCTCTGCCTCGGCGGACTCTCGTTCTTCCTCTTCATTCTTCTCACCGTCACCGGCATCTTCTTGATGTTCTTCTACCGCCCCGAAGCAACGGCGGCCTGGAACGACATCAAGAGCTTGCAGACGTCGGTGGCGTTCGGTCTCATGGTGAGAAACATGCATCGATGGGGTGCTCACCTCATGGTGCTCACCGTGTTCTTGCACATGGCGCGCGTCTTCTACCACGGCGCGTACAAGCCGCCGCGCGAGTTCAACTGGGTGATCGGTGTCGTGTTGTTGACACTCACTCTGTTGCTCTCGTTCACCGGTTACCTGCTCCCGTGGGACCAGTTGGCCATGTGGGCCGTGGCCGTGGGTACGAACATGATGGGTTACACACCGGTGTTCGGATCGCAGGTGAGATTCGTCTTGCTCGGCGGTGTCGAAATCGGCTCCGAAACTCTGCTGCGTTGGTACGTGTTGCACGTGCTGATGTTGCCGTTCGTCATCGTGATCTTCATGGCCGTCCACTTCTGGCGTGTCCGCAAGGACGGCGGCATCTCCGGGCCGCTGTGATCGGGCGCCGAAAGGATTCATCGACATGACTGAGATTCCCGAACACCTCCTCAAGCGAGCGCAAGCGGCTCGTGAGAAGGCGGCATCGGAAGGTGGCGCCGCGGCGTCGTCGTCCGATGGCGGCGACTCGCGTATCCCCGAGCACTTGCTCGAGCGCAGTCGCGCCGCCAAGGACAAGAGCGCTGGTGGCGCCGTGGCGGTGGCCGAGAAGGCCGCCGCTGTCGTTGCCGCTGCACCGGCGAGCGGTGGTGTGCCGGTGGGCGCCGGACCCGGTGGGCACACGCAGCGTTTGCTCACCGTCGTCAAGTCCGGATCCATTCAGGACGTGAAGGCCATACCCGTCGACAAGGTTCATACGTGGCCGCACTTGTTGGCCGTCGAGTTCGTGGCCGCACTCGCGTGCACCGCGTTCTTGTTCTTCTTCTCGATCTTCGTGAACGCACCGCTTCTGCAGTTGGCCAACCCCAACCAGACGCCCAACCCGTCGAAGGCTCCGTGGTACTTCCTCGGTCTGCAGGAACTGCTCACGATGTTCCACCCCATGGTGGCTGGTGTGACCATTCCCGGTATCGCGTTGTTCGCGCTCATCCTGGCGCCGTACATCGACCGCAATCCGTCCAACAAGCCCGAAGATCGCAAGTTCGCAACCTCGTTGATGACCGTGCACCTCATGTTCTGGGCCGTGCTCGTGATCATCGGTTCGTTCTTCCGTGGCCCGGGCTTCAACTTCGTCTTCCCCTGGCGAGACGGTCTCTTCTTCGAGTTGTGAGGTAACCGATCACATGAGCTCAGCAGCAACCATCGTCATTGCGATCGCCGCCATCGTGGTGTTGGCCGCCGTCGTCCTCGTGACGTCGGCTCGCCGTTCCGATGTTCGCGGTGCCGGTGCGCTCGCTCGCGAAACGGTGAAGCGCGACAAGTCGACCAAGACCGAGGCTCCTGTTGCGGGTGCCGTGTACGAGAAGGCCGAGGTGCAGGCTCGTTCCACCGCGATCGAGAAGGCCAACGAAGTCGCACCGGTCGCCTGGCAGGCACCTGATGCCGAAGCCGTGGCCGTGTCACGCCGTCAGTTCTTCAACCGCGCCGCTGTCACCATGATGAGCGCGAGCATCGGAGCCTTCGGCGTCGCCGTCGTGGCGTTCCTGTGGCCGCGCGCGGGTGGCGGATTCGGATCGAAGGTCAACGTCGGCCGTCTCGACGATCTCATCGTGCAGATCCGTAGCGAGAAGGGTTTCGTGTACAAGCCCGAGGCTCGTACGTGGCTCACCGCGTATCCCGCCGACGCTCTGCCCAAGGCCCGCGCTGCGTACGCCACGCAGCCGTCGGTGCTCGCGGGCATGGAAGCCGGAGTCGTCGCGCTGTATCAGAAGTGCCCACACCTCGGTTGCCGCGTTCCCGAGTGCAAGAGCTCGCAGTGGTTCGAGTGTCCGTGCCACGGTTCGCAGTACAACCGCGTCGGTGAGAAGAAGGCCGGTCCGGCTCCGCGCGGTATGGACCACTTCGGTGTGTCCGTGAGCAACGGCAGCATCATCGTCGACACCGGCAAGGTGTTCAACGGTCCGGCCATCGGTGTGAACACCACGGGCCAAGAAGCCGAAGGCCCGCACTGCATCACCGGTGGAGGAGGACACTGAGCATGATCGCTCTCGCTTCCACCACCATCGCGATCCTCATCGCCATCGCTGTCTCGGGGGCCTGGATCGTCTACGCCGTCTTCAACTGGGCGGCCGGTCGCAACGAGATCGGCTCCGAGATCGAACTCGCGGCCAACCGCAAGCCGTACTACGACGACGAAGAACTCGAAGGTCGTCGTCTCGAGCGGATGCAGTTCCTCGGCGTGATCATGCTCGCGACCATCACCATCGGCCTGCCGGTGTACTGGTTGTTCGAGCCGGCTCGTCAGTCGGGTGCCGAAGAGGGCTACCAGAATCGTTTCGCGAGTTGGGGTGGCCAGTTGTTCGCGGCCACCGCTGATGGCGGCTTCAACTGCGCCGGTTGCCACGGTGGAATGAACGGAACGGGTGGTGCCGCGCCTTACACCGTCACCGACAGCAAGACCGGCGAAGTGAAGGCCGTGTCGTGGAAGGCCCCGGCCGTCAACACCGTCTTCTATCGATTCAGCGAAGACGAGATTCGTTTCATTCTCGAATACGGCCGTCCGTTCTCGCCCATGTCGCCCTGGGGTGTCAAGGGCGGTGGCCCCATGAACGAGCAGCAGATCAACAACCTCATCGCGTACATGAAGAGCATTCAGATCCCGCGTGAGAACTGCATCGATCCCGAAGCCGACGCGCGTGCCTGCGAAGGCGGACACCTGCCGGTGGCCGAACAAGACAAGATCCAGGCCGCGGCCGAGCAGTTGGTCGAAGCCGGTACGTACGACAGCATCGGCGAAGCGCTCTTCAACCTCGACCTCGGTTCGGGTGCGTTCAGTTGCGCGCGCTGCCATACGCCTGGTTGGAGCTGGGGTGAACCCGGTCAGACCGGCGCGGGTGCGTTCGGTTGGAACCTCACCGGTGGCGCGACCAACTCGCACTTCGCCACCGAACAAGAAATGATCGACTTCATCAAGGCCGGTTCGGTCTACGGCGCCAAGTACGGCGTGCAGGGTCAGGGCAGCGGTCGTATGCCCGGCTTCGGCAGCCTCCTCACCGACGCGCAGATCCGTGAAGTCGTCAACTACGTACGGAGCGAACTGTGAACGCACTTCTGTGCATCGGCTGGGAACCCGAACTCCGCGGTCTCCTCACCGTCATCATCGGCGTGGTGGCGTTGTGCGGCAGCGTGTACATGGTGCTCGCCACCAACATGGGTCTCCGTCTCGGATTCCTGGTTGCCTTCGCCGGACTGTTCGGCTGGATGGCCTCCATGGGAGCCATCTGGTGGGCGTACGGCATCGGTCTCACCGGGCGCATGCCCACGTGGGAACCGGCTCAGCCGTTCACCATCGTGCGTGAAGGTCCGCGACTCCTCGACGCCGAGGCCCTCGATGCTCCCGTGTTGGTGGATGCGGTGGCCTCTCCGGTCGATGTGGCCACTCGAACGGGTGAAGCACTCGTGTCGAGTGGCTGGACCAAGTTGCCCGACGACGACCGTGGTCGTGGTCAGGCCATCGCGGCCGCCGACGAAATCATCCAGGTCGAGGCCGAGTTGTACGCGGCCGGCGAGTACGAAGCCACTGCGGTGTACCTCCGTGGTGGCGACCGCTGGCCCAAGATCACCGACGAGATCGACTTCACCGCGTTCTTGCACAAGCCCAAGTACGCGATCGTCGAGATCGCTCCGGTCGTGCCGCAGCGCGTCGAACCAGGTCGCGCCCCGTCTCGACCCGTGGTCGACGAGACGCAGCCGCATCAGTACGTCGTGATGATCCGTGACCTCGGCTCGAAGCGTCAGCCGGCCGCGTTCATCACCATCGGCTCCACGATCATCTTCCTGCTCTGTTGCTGGATGTTGCATCGTCGCGACAAGATCCTCGCCGTGCACACCGGCGCTGTCGTTCCGGCCAAGGCGTAGTTCATGGGTCAGTACCTTCCGGTTGTCGCGTTGTTGATCGTGGGGGTGCTGTTCGGGGTACTCAGTTTCATCGCGTCGCGGTTGCTGGCTCCGCGTCGTCCGTCGGTCGCCAAGGAAGCGCCGTACGAATGTGGAATTCTTCCCAGTCGCGAACCACCCGAGCGCTTCCCGGTGAGCTTCTACATCGTGGCGATGTTGTTCATCATGTTCGACATCGAAATCATCTTCATCTATCCGTTCGCCGTGGCTCGTCAAGAGCTCGGCGCGTTCGCGTTCTGGGAAATGCTGGCGTTCAGCTCGGTGTTCTTCTTGACGTTCGTATACGTGATCGCGCGTGGTGCGCTCGATTGGGGTCCGATCGCTCGTGCTCGTCGACTGTCCGACGCCGTGAGCAGTGAACGCACGTCGTCATCGACGATCCGTCGCGTCGGCCTCGAAGGCCGTCTCGACGCCGAGCAGGCAGCGTAAGCAGCAGGAGGTTCGACAACATGAGTCTCGTGCGCAATGTGCTCGATGATGGCCTCGGTGGCATCCAGCACAACTTCCTCACCGGCAAGATCGAAGACCTCGTCAAGTGGTCGCGCAGTCGTTCGAGTTGGGGCGCCACGTTCGGCCTGGCCTGTTGCGCGATCGAAATGATGGGTACCGGCGGCGCGCACTACGACATCGCGCGGTTCGGCATGGAAGTGTTCCGTGCGTCGCCGCGTCAGGCCGACATCCTCATCGTGGCCGGTCGCGTGAGCCAGAAGATGGCTCCCGTTCTGCGCCAGGTGTACGACCAGATGATGGAACCCAAGTGGGTCATCTCCATGGGCGTGTGCGCATCGAGTGGCGGCATGTTCAACAACTACGCCGTGGTGCAAGGTGTCGACCAAGTGGTTCCGGTCGACGTGTACGCACCTGGTTGCCCGCCCACACCCGAGACGCTCATCCACGCGATCGAAACACTTCATCAGAAGATCGAAGACGGTGAGATCATGCGTCGTCGTTCCGAGTCGGGTGCCGGTGCGAACATCCACATCACCGAGGTTCCGGCCGCTCAGCCGGTGTCGCTGATGCCCTCGCGTCAGGGAGCTTCGGCATGACCGAATCGGAGTCGTCGCACGGTTCACCGGTGTCGTGGTCGCGCGGCCAGAAGGTCGTTCACCCGAGCCGTCAGACCTACGTGGCTCTTCTCAAGAAGTTGCTCGACGACGGTTTCACGATGTGCACCGACCTCACCGCGGTCGACTATCTCACTCATCCGGGCCGCGAGCTTCCGGCTGGTATCGAGGCCGAACGATTCGAAGTCGTCGTCAACCTCATCTCGATCGCCAGCAAAGATCGTTTGCGCGTTCGCGTTCAGGTGCCCGAATCCGATCCCACCATCGCATCGGCTTTCGACTTGTGGCCCGGCACCGAAGCCATGGAGCGCGAAGTCTTCGACCTGTTCGGCATTCGCTTCGATGGCCACCCCGATCTCACGCGCATCTTGATGCCCGAAGACTGGGAAGGTCACCCGCTTCGCAAGGACTACGCGGTCGGTCGCATTCCCGTTCAGTTCAAGGGAGCCAACTCGTGACCGCCGTCGAGAACATCCGCCAGACGAGCGAAGGCGGACAGGAGATGAAGCCCCGGAGCGAGATCGGGCCCCGCGAACTCATGCGTGAAGTCGGCGCGGTGTTGCGTCTGAGCGAGGCCGAGGCGGCCCAGCTCGGTCAGTTGCCGGTCGACTCCGACGAAGACCAGACGATGATCATCAACATGGGTCCGCAGCACCCGAGCACTCACGGTGTGTTGCGTCTCATGCTCGAACTCCAGGGCGAAACCGTTCTGCGCTGCAAGCCCATCGTCGGTTATCTGCACACGGGTATGGAGAAGACCGGTGAAGATCTCACCTATCTCCAGGGCGGCACCAACGTCACCCGCATGGACTACCTGAGCCCGCTCAACAACGAGCTGGTGTTCTCCATGGCCGTCGAGAAGTTGCTCGGCATCGAAGACGACATCCCCGAGCGCGCCGTCTGGATGCGCATGCTCTTGTCCGAGCTCAATCGCATGAGCAGCCACCTGCTCTTCCTCGCCACCAACGGCATGGACATCGGTGCGGTGTCGATGATGTTGTACGGCTGGCGCGAGCGCGAAGAGGTGCTGCGTTTCTTCCAGAAGGTCACCGGTCTGCGCATGAACCACAACTTCATTCGCCCCGGCGGACTCGCGGCCGATCTGCCGCCGGGCTGGCGTGACGACGTGCTCGACATCCTCGACATGCTCCCGCCGCGTCTCGAGGAATACGACATCCTCATGACCAACCAGCCCATCTGGCGCGAGCGTCTCCAGGGTGTCGGTGTCATCACCGCCAGCGAGGCGTTGGCGCTGGGCACCAGCGGTCCGATCCTTCGTTCCACCGGCGTCCCGTGGGACCTCCGTCGCGACATGCCCTACATGAAGTACGCCGAGATGGAGTTCGACGTGATCGTCGGCTCGTACGGCGACGCGTTCGACCGTTACGCGATTCGTCTCAACGAAGTACGTGAGTCGATGAAGATCGTGCGCCAGATCCTCGATCGCATGCCGGCGGGCGACTACCGGATCCAGAACAAGAAGGTCACCCCGCCACCGCGTGGTCGTATCGACGAGTCGATGGAAGCCCTCATCCACCACTTCAAGATCTTTACCGAGGGATTCAAGGTGCCCGAGGGTGAGGCGTACGTGGGCATCGAGAGTCCGCGTGGCGAGATCGGTTGCTACATCGTGAGCGATGGCGGCCCCAAGCCCTACCGCATCCACATGCGGGCCCCGAGTTTCGTCAACATCCAGGCGCTTCCGCACATGATGCGAGGCGGTTTGGTGGCCGATGCCGTCGCCGTCATATCGTCGGTCGACCCCGTTCTCGGAGACGTCGATCGCTGATGGCCCGCTTGACCGAAGAAAACGTCCGCGTGGCGCGCGAGATCATCGCGCGCTATCCGCGTTCGCGTTCGGCCACCATTCCGTTGCTGCATCTCGCTCAACAACAGGACGGCTACGTCTCCAACGATGCGATGGTGCACATCGGTGAACTGGTGGGTGCTACCTCGGCCGAAGTGTTCGGAACCGCGTCGTTCTACGAGATGTTCAAGTTCGAGCCGGTGGGCAAGTACCTCGTGAACATCTGCGGCACCATGTCGTGTGCGCTCCTGGGCGCTGACGAGCTCATCCATCACGCCGAGCATGCGCTCGACGTGAAGTTGGGTGGCACCACCGACGACGGACTCATCACGCTCGAGCGGGCCGAATGTCAGGCCGCGTGCACCGAGGCGCCGTGTCTGCAGGTCAACTATCGCTATCGCTTCCGCGTCACCAACGAGTCGTTCGACCAACTCGTCGACGACTTGCGCGCCGGTCGTCTCGACGGAGAAATTCCGCCGCACGGCACGGTGGCCCGAGTTCGTCAGCGTGCGGCCGCCGATCGCGTGGTGGGTGCGGTGGCTCCTGAAGACGTGTCCGATGGCCCGTCTTGGTTCGACGGAAAGGCGGCGCTGTGACCTCCTATCCGCACGCACCCGGATTCATCACTGGCGATCGTCCCCAGATCGTCACCTCGCGTTTCCAGTACGACGACTCGTTCTTTCTCGAGCGGTATCTCGCGACCGGTGGCTATCAGGGTCTGAAGAAGGCACTCGGTCGCACGCCCTCCGACGTGCACGACGAAGTCAAGAACGCCACCGTGCTCGGTCGCGGTGGCGCCGGCTTCCCGGCCGGAACCAAGTGGGGCCTCACCCCGCAGGGCAAGTGGCCGCGGTATCTCGTGGTCAACGGTGACGAGAGCGAGCCCGGCACCTACAAGGACCGTTTGCTCATGGAGCGCGATCCGCATCAGCTCATCGAAGGATGTCTGATCGCGTGTTACGCCGCTGGCCTGTCGCAGTGTTTCCTCTACATCCGCGGAGAGATGGCGGTCGCGCAAGAGCGCGTGGCCACGGCACTCAACGAGGCCTACGCCGCTGGATACGTGGGCAAGAACATCATGGGGAGCCGCTTCTCGGTCGACATCGTGTTGCACTGGGGTGCCGGCGCCTACGTGGTGGGTGAAGAGACCGCGCTCATCGAGAGTCTCGAAGGCAACCGCGGTATGCCCCGACTGAAGCCGCCATACTTCCCGGCCGCCATCGGTTTGTACGGACAGCCCACCATCGTCAACAACGTCGAGACGCTCGCCAATCTCCCGTGGTTGCTCGTCAACGGTGCCGAGGCGTACACCGCGATCGGCACCAAGACATCGCCCGGTACGCGCATGGTCGCGGTGTCCGGACACGTGAAGCGTCCGGGTGTGTACGAGATCATCAACGGAACCACCACGTTCCGCGATCTCCTCTACGGCGACGACTTCTGTCAGGGCATTCGCAACGACAATCAACTCAAGGCTTTCGTGCCCGGTGGTGGTTCGGCTCCGTGGTTCACCCCCGAACAACTCGATCTGCCCTTCGAGGCCAGTCAGGTGGGCCCGGCCGGCTCGATGCTCGGATCGGGTGCGGTCATGGTGATGGATCACACCACCGACATTCCGCGCGCCGCGCTCACGCTCACTCGTTTCTACGCCCACGAGTCGTGTGGCAAGTGCACGCCGTGTCGTGAAGGCGGCACCTGGCTCGAGCGAATCCTGTCGCGCATCGTCGACGGCAAGGGCACCGACGCCGATCTCGACCAGTTGCTCGAAGTGGGTGAGTCCATCTGCCCGGGGGCTTTCCCGCACGCGTCGAGTACCGAACTCGGACTGTCGGCGGTGCCATTCCCGTATCGCATGAACACCATCTGCTTCGTGGGTCCGTCGGCCTACGCGCCGGTGCACTCGGCTCTCACACTGTTCCGTAGCGAGTTCGAAGCGCGTGTCACCAAGCGCACTCGTATTCCGGTGTCGGGGTCGGTGTCATGACCTCCACCGAGACCAACGTGACGAGCGACGAGAACCAGCCGCCCGTCGACCCCAACGCGGTCACCATGTCGATCAACGGTCGCTCGGTGGTGGCTCGCAAGGGTGAACTCATCATCGCCGCGGCCGATCGCAGCGGTGATTACATCCCGCGTTTCTGTTACCACCCGCGCATGAGCCCGGTCGGCATGTGCCGCCAGTGTCTCGTGGAAGTCGAAGGTCCGCGCGGACCCATGATGGTCGTGTCGTGCATGACACCGGTGGCCGATGGCCAAGTGGTGCGCACCGACACTCCGCAGGTGAAGCGCGCGCACGAGGGCATCCTCGAACTGCTGCTCGCCAATCATCCGCTCGATTGTCCGGTGTGCGACAAGGGTGGCGAGTGCCCGCTGCAGGACCAGGCGTTCAGCCATGGTCCGGGAGAAAGCCGTTTCGTCGAAGAGAAGCGCCACTACGAGAAGCCGATCCCGATCAGCGACATCGTTCTGCTCGACCGCGAGCGGTGCATCCTGTGCGACCGCTGCACACGGTTCGCCGACGAAGTGGCCGGCGATGCCCTCATTCATTTCACCTCGCGTGGCAACAACACGCAGGTGCTCACGTTCCCCGACGAACCGTTCAGCAGTTACTTCTCGGGCAACACCGTGCAGATCTGCCCGGTTGGTGCGCTCACGGCCAAGCCGTATCGCTTCAAGGCGCGTCCGTGGGATCTCGAGAAGGTCGAGAGCACCTGCACAACCTGCTCGGTTGGTTGTCGTATCACGGTCGAATCGAGTCGCGACGAGTTGTTGCGTTACCAAGGTGTCGACAGCGACCCCGTCAACTGGAGTTGGCTGTGCGACAAGGGACGCTTCAACTTCGAGGCCGTCGCATCCGACGCCCGTCTCGAACAGCCGCTCATCAAGCGAGACGGAAAGTTCGTCGAGACCGATTGGTCGTCGGCTCTGCGGGCCACCGCCGAACTCGTCTCGTCGGCTCTGCGTGACGGTGGCGCCGGCAGCGTGGCGATCCTCGGTGGTGCACGTAGCACAAACGAAGACGCGTATGCGTGGTCGCGTCTGGCCCGCGCTCTCGGAACATCGAATGTCGACGCCCAACTCGGTGACGGTCTGCCGTCGACGGTGTATGCGTACCCGCAGGCCACCATCGACGAAGCCGCCAACGCGTCCACCGTCATCGTGCTCGGCCCCGATCTGAAAGAAGAACTGCCGGTTCTTCACTTGCGTCTTCGCGACGCATCCGAGAAGAAGCGTTCGAAGATCGTCGAGTTCGGTTCCAAGGAATCGGGCCTCACGCGGTACGCCTGGAAGCACACCGGTCACGAGCCGGGTCAGCAGGTGGCCGCGGTGCGTTCGACGCTCACCGAAACTGCCGTCGTCAGCCAACTCGGCAAGGGATCGGTCGTGGTGGTGGTCGGTCGCGGCAATCTCGCCGAGTCGCCCGAATTCACCATGTCGGCACTGGCCGCCGTGATGGAACTCGTTCCGAACGCCAAGGTGCTGCCGGTGTTGCGTCGTGGCAACGTGCGGGGCGCGTTGTCGGCCGGCCTGGGTTCGGGTTCGGCGGTCGACATCCTCGAACGGGCCGCCGCCGGCAAGATCAACTGTCTCGTGTTGGTGGGTGCCGACCCGTTGGCCGACTTCCCCGATGCCGATCTCGCGCGCCGCGCACTCACCGGTGTTCCCAACATCGTGAGCCTCGACACCTTCATGACCACGTCGTCGAGTCAGGCGCAGATCGTTCTGCCGGCTGCTGCCTTCGGCGAGAAGGATGGCACCACCACCAACCTCGAAGGCCGTGTCTCGCAGTTGTCGCGCAAGGTCACCACTCGTGGCACGTCACGCCCCGACTGGATGGTTGCGGTCGAACTGGCCGATCTCCTCGACGTCGACCTCGGAGTCGGTTCGGTGCACGACGTGTTCGAACAGATGGTGAGCACTCAGTCGGCGTTCCGTCCGATCGATCGGGCCGCACTCAAGTCGTCGCCCGACGGTGTTCTGCTCGCTCACGTGGGTTCGGCGCCGATCGCGTCGCCCGTTCCCGACGTTCCCGAGCGTGCCGGCTTTTCGTATCGCCTCGTCGTGAGCCGCAAGTTGTACGACGCGGGTCAGAACGTGGCCAACTCACCGTCGCTGGCGCTGTTGGCACCCGGCGCGGCCATCTACTTGCACCCGCTCGATCTCGATCGACTCGGTGCCCCGGCTGGCTCGAACGTGAAGGCCATCGGAGCGCGCACGAGTGTGGTCATGCGCGTCGAGGCCGACGCCACGGTGCATCGCGGTACCGCGTGGGTGCCGTTCAATCAGCCCGGCGGCAAAGTGGGCGAGCTCATCGACGCCTCCGCACTCGTGAACGACGTGCGACTGGAGAACCTCTGATGGTTCGCTTGCTCGCCCTCGATCCGGTTGCCATCGGTGATCTTCTCTGGACACCGTTGCTCATCATCATCCTGAAGGTCGTGGCGATCTTCGCCATCGGTCTCTTGGTCACCATGTTCATGGTGTGGTTCGAGCGCAAGGCCATCGCCGGCATGCAGAACCGCATCGGGCCCAACAAGGCGGGCCCGTGGGGTCTTCTGCAAACTCTCGCCGACGGCATCAAGTTGTTCTTCAAAGAAGATCTGTTGCCCGATCGCGCCGATCGATTCGTGTTCAAGTTGGCCCCGTACCTGGCGTTCGTGCCGGCGTTCCTCGTGTGGTCGGTCATTCCGCTCGGTGGCGATTTCAGCGACGGCAAGAACGGCATCGTCACCTGGTTCGGCGAGCAGACGCGCGTTCAGTTGGCCGATCCGCCGGTCGGAATCTTGTTGGTTCTCGCACTGTCGTCCATCGCGGTGTACGGCATCATGCTCGCCGGCTGGTCGAGCGGTTCGAAGTATCCACTGCTCGGTTCGGTTCGCGCCTCCGCGCAGATGGTGTCGTACGAAGCAGCGCTCGGTCTGAGCATTGCCACGGTTCTCTTGCTCGCGGGCACGTTGTCCACCAGTGGCATCGTGGCCAATCAGGACGGCTTCGCCAACTGGCACGTGGTCTCCACCGGGGTCGTTCCCTTCATCATCTTCTTGTTGGCGGCCACCGCCGAACTCAATCGGCCGCCGTTCGATCTCGTGGAGGCCGAACAGGAACTGGTGGGCGGTTTCAACACCGAGTACTCCAGCATTCGCTTCGGTCTCTTCTTCCTGGCCGAGTTCATGAACACCGTCACCATGAGCGGCATCATCGTCACCCTCTTCTGGGGTGGCCCGCAGGGATTGTTCGACATCCCGGTGATCCCGGGTGCCATCGAGGGAACCATCTGGTTCATCGCCAAGGTGCTGTTGTTCCTTTACGTGTACGTGTGGTTCCGTGCCACGTTGCCGCGGTTCCGTTACGACCAACTCATGGATCTCGGTTGGAAGATCCTGATCCCGATGTCGCTCGGCTGGTTCATGTTGATGGCCGCGCTGCGTCTCGGCCGCGACCAGGACTGGAACCAAGCGGTGGTGGCCATCGTGAGCGCAGTCGTCCTGATCGTGTGCGCGGGTCTCATCTCCCTGGCCATGAAGGTCAGCCGAGCCAATCGTGAACGAGAGGGGGCCACGTTCTGATGGGTTACCTCGGTGGATTCCTCATCACCCTTCGTCAGGTGGGCAAGCGCAATCGCGTGACTCGTGAGTACTCCGGTGGTCGCGAGCTCAAGCGCGGTAAGCCGCAGCGTGACGAGAAGGCCCCCAAGCCCGAGCGTCTGCACGGTCGTCACGTCCTCAATCGTTACGAGGACGGCATGGAGAAGTGCATCGGCTGCGAGTTGTGCGCGGGTGTGTGCCCGGCCAAGTGCATCTACGTTCGCGGTGCCGACAACGATCCCGACAACCCGACGTCACCGGGCGAGCGATTCGGTTTCGTGTACGAGATCAACTATCTGCGGTGCATTCACTGCGACCTGTGCGTGGAGGCGTGCCCCACCGAGGCCATCACCGAGACCAAGTTGTTCGAGTTCTCCTTCACCAATCGTCGTGATGCGATCTACACCAAGTCCGAACTTCTCGTCGGCGACGACGGCAAGCCGAAGCACATGCCGTGGGAGGACTGGCGCGAGGGCGAAGACCTCCTCACATCCGGTTGGGTGCGGGCCACCGCACCGTCGGGTGACGCCACGTTCGAAGGTGTGGTGGGTTGGAGCGGTGAACTCGGGTACGGCGTGCGCTCTCCCGAACCCGACCAGACCAAGCGCGACGCCAGCCAGACGGGACCGAAGGCCGAACACTGATGGAACTCGGCGTCTTCGTGATCGCCGCGGCGATGGTGATCGTCGGCGCGGTCGGCGTGATTCTGCGCCCCAACCCGGTGCACGCCGCCCTCAGCCTCGTGCTCACTCTGTTCGGTGTGGCCGTCCACTTCGTGGCACTGGAAGCTCACTTCCTCGCCGCGGTGCAGGTGATCGTGTACGCCGGCGCGATCGTCGTTCTCTTCTTGTTCGTGATCATGTTGCTCGGTGTCGATCGGACCGAAGACATCACCATCGAACCGTTCAAAGTTCAGCGTCCCATGGCCCTGGTGGTCGGCGTCGGTGTGATCGGACTCGTCACCGCCGCGGTGTCGTCGTCGCGTGACGCGATCGGACGCGGTAACGGCCTCGAGATCCCCACCGTCACCGGTGACAACGACTCGAACGTCCGCCAGATCGCGCGCAGTGTGTTCGGCGACTACGTGGTCGCGTTCGAACTCACCTCGGTTCTGCTCGTGGTGGCCGTGGTCGGCACCGTCATGCTCACGCGCCGAATCAAGTCGGGGAAGGGTGAGTCGTGAGTCTGCTCGCTGCTGCTACTCCCACCACCACGTGGTACCTCGTGCTCGGAGCCGTGCTCTTCGGCATCGGCGCCGTCGGTGTGCTGGTTCGTCGCAACCCGCTCGTGATGTTCATGTGCATCGAACTGATGCTCAACGCCGTCAACCTCAGCTTCGTGGCGCTGGCCAAGCGCCTGGGCGACATCGGGGGTCAGACCACCGTGTTCTTCGTGATGGTGGTGGCCGCGGCCGAAGTCGTGGTGGGACTCGGAATCATCGTGTCGATCATGCGCCGCCGCCCCGGTGCGACGGCTGACGACATCGCGCAGTTGAAGGGCTGACCATGCTCGACTTGCTGTGGCTCATCCCGGCTCTGCCCTTGGCCGGTTTCCTCATCATCCTCGTGTTCGGTCGTCTGCTCGGCGAACCGAAGGCGGGTCACCTCGCGACCGCGATGGTCGCCGGGTCGTTCGTGGTGGCGGCCGGAGTGTTCTTCGATCTGCTCAACAATCCCGAAGAAGAGCGTCACCACGTCCAGTCGCTCTTCTCGTGGGTGCCGGTCGGATCGTTGAAGGTCGACTTGGCCTTCTTGGCCGATCCGCTCAGCATCACGATGGTTCTCTTCGTGACGGGTATCGGTTCGCTGATCCACCTGTACGCGACCGGCTACATGCACGGAGACCCCAAGTTCTCGAAGTTCTTCTTGTACTTGAACCTCTTCGTGTTCTCGATGCTCATGCTCGTGATGGGCGAGAACCTGCTCGTCACCTTCCTCGGTTGGGAAGGTGTGGGCACCTGCTCGTACTTCCTCATCTCGTTCTGGCACACGCGCGAAAGCGCGGCCACCGCGGGCAAGAAGGCGTTCGTCACCAACCGTGTGGGTGACTGGGGCGTGATGATGGGCATGTTCCTCGCCTTCGGCGCCGCGGGAACCCTCAGTTACGAGGGCATCAACCACGCCGCCGAAGAAGGAATCATCTCCGGTGTCACGGCCACCGCCATCGCGCTGATGCTGTTCATCGGTGCCTGCGGCAAGAGTGCGCAGTTGCCACTGTACATCTGGTTGCCCGACGCCATGGAAGGCCCCACTCCGGTGTCGGCTCTGATCCACGCCGCCACCATGGTGACCGCGGGTGTCTTCCTCATGACGCGTGTGAACCCGGTGATCGAGGTGGCCTACGACTGGGCCCCCACGCTCATCGCGATCGTCGGAGTGGCTACGGCATTTTTCGCCGCCACCATCGCCGTTGCGCAGAACGACATCAAGAAGGTGTTGGCGTATTCCACCGTGAGCCAGTTGGGCTTCATGTTCCTGGCCGTTGGCTCGGGTGCGTACGTGGCCGCGATCTTCCACATGGTCACGCACGCGTTCTTCAAGGCGCTGTTGTTCCTCGGTTCGGGCTCGGTCATCCATGGCATGCACCACGAACAGGACATGCGCAAGATGGGCGCCCTTCGACTGCTCATGCCCATCACGGCTTTCACGTTCATCATCGGCTGGCTCGCCATCGCCGGTGTGCCGCCGTTCGCCGGCTTCTGGAGCAAGGACGAGATCCTGCTCTACGCCTTCGCCAAGAGTCCGATTCTCTACGTGGTCGGAATGATCACCGCGTTGCTCACCGCGTACTACATGACTCGCCAGGTGATCATGGTCTTCTTCGGTGAGGCCCGTTGGCACGATCAGAGCGAAGAGCACGGTGCTCATGGCGACTTCAAGCCGCACGAGAGCCCGGCGGCCATGTGGATTCCACTCGTGGTTCTGGCCGGCCTGTCGGTGGTGGGTGGCGCCATGCAGTTGCCGTTCTCCAAAGATCTGCACTTCCTCGAGAAGTGGCTCCATCCGGTTGTCGAGTTCGGTGAGGCCAAGATCAAGGGAACGTGGGCCTACGACAACAAGTACGTGTTGCTCGGCATCGCCGTGGTGGTGGCGTTGAGCGGTATCGCGGCCTCGGTGTTGGTGTACGGCAAGAAGAAGGTGGCTGCCATCGAACCCAAGGTGCTCGCCGACGGTTGGCATTACGACTCCGCAATCTCCAACTTCATGGGTGGACCCGGACGCAAGTCGTTCGATGCGGTGGCCTGGACCGATCGCGTGGTGGTCGACGGCGCCGTGAACGGCGTGGGCCGCGTCGTGCGCACGGCCGGCTCGTACGTGCGTCGTGCTCAGACCGGCGCGGTTCGCAACTACGCCGCCGGTATCGGCCTCGGAGTCGTCGCGCTCCTCGTGTGGTTCTTCCTTCGCGGGGTGGTGCTCTGATGTCTCTCTTCGCCGCTTCGGCTCCGGCCGCTCCGTTCCCGGTCCTCACCGCCCTGGTGTTGGTGCCGCTGATCGGTGCCGTTCTCACTGCTCTCGGTTCGCGTCATCGCCCCGAGATCACCAAACTCGTCGCTCTCGTGTCGTCGGTGGCCACGGCCGGAATGAGTGTGTGGTTGCTCGCCGAGTTCGATACACACGACGGCGGGTTCCAGTTGGTGTCGCAGCACTCCTGGATCGACTCGTGGGGGATCGGCTGGCACCTCGGTGTCGACGGCATCTCGCTCTTCCTCGTGGTGCTCACCGGAGTTCTCTTCCCGCTCGTGATCGTCGGTTGCGATCCGCATCACGACGAGAAGCCGTATCTCGCCTGGTTGCTCCTGCTCGAAGCCGGCGTGATGGGCTCGTTCCTGAGCCTCGACCTCGTGTTGTTCTTCTTGTTCTTCGAGATCGTGCTCGTGCCGATGTACTTCTTGATTGGCGGTTGGGGTTACGACCAGCGCGTGTACGCGGCCACCAAGTTCTTCTTGTACACGATGGTCGGATCGGCCCTCATGTTGGTGGGCATCGTCACCACGGCTCTGCTGGCTCGTGACGATCTTGGCCGCCTCACCTTCGACTTGGTGGAGATCGCGGAAGGATCCGATTTCGCGGCCAGTACGGGTCGGTGGTTGTTCTTCGCCTTCGCCATCGCCTTCGCGGTGAAAGTTCCGCTGTTTCCGCTGCACACGTGGTTGCCCGATGCGCACACGCAGGCACCCACCGCTGGTTCGGTCATCCTGGCCGGTGTGCTCTTGAAGCTCGGCACGTATGGTCTGCTGCGCTTCGGCGTGTACCTCTTCCCGGAGGCCGCGGTCTGGAGCCGTGAGGTGTTCCTCACTCTGGCCGTCATCGGCATCATCTGGGGCGCCATCGCGGCCACCATGCAATCCGACCTCAAACGATTGGTCGCCTATTCGTCGGTGGCCCACCTCGGATTCATCGTGCTCGGTACTTTCGCGTTCACGTCCGAAGCCATCAGCGGTGGTGTGATGCAGATGGTCAACCACGGTGTGTCCACCGGTGCGCTCTTCCTTCTGGTGGGCATGATCTACGAGCGTCGTCACACTCGTCAGATCGCCGAGTTGAAGGGTCTGCAGAAGGTCGCCCCGATCTTCGCGGCCGCCTTCATGGTGGTCATGCTCTCGAGTATCGGTGTTCCGGGCCTGAACGGATTCGTCGGTGAGTTCCTCGTTCTCATCGGGTCGTTCTCCACCGCCCGTTGGTGGGTCGTGATCGGTGCCACCGGTGTGATCCTCGCCGCGCTCTATCTCCTCTGGGCCTACCAGCGCGTGTTCCACGGCGAGCCCGACGAAGCCAACTCGTCGTTCCGCGAACTACGTCTTCGTGAAGGCGCGGTTCTGTTTCCGTTCATCGCTCTCATCGTGTTCTGCGGTGTGTATCCGAAGCCCATGCTCGATCGCATCGAACCGAGCGTGAAGGCTCTGCTCGAACGCGTCGAGGAGAAGACCGACTTCGTGGTGCCGGTGTCCGATCACACCGGACACGGCGAAGGAGGTGAGGGCTGATGGTGCAGTACCCGTCGATCGATTGGCTGGCGATCACCCCGCTGATCGTCCTGCTCGGTGGAACGCTGCTGGTTCTCGTGACCGGTTCGCTCACGAAGGTGTGGCCCCGTGGTCTGTACGCGGTGTCCACCGCGGTCTTGTGTGCGGCCGCTCTCGTCGTCGAGATGGTGCTTTGGAATCGCGTCGGTCACGAAGGCCCGGTGTCGATCATCAACAACGCACTGGCGATCGACCGTTTCACGCTGTTCGTCTGGATCGGTGTCACGATCGCCACCGGCTTGGTGTCGTTGTCGACATCCGAGTACTTGCGCCGTGAGCAGCTCGAAGGACCCGAGACGTACAGCATGTACGTGTGCGCCGCCATCGGCGCCATGATCATGGCGGCATCCAACGACATGGTCGTGCTGTTCCTCGGCCTCGAAACACTCTCGATCGCGTTGTACGTGTTGGCGGCCAGCCACCGTCGCCGGGTCGACAGCCAGGAGAGCGGCCTCAAGTACTTCGTGCTCGGCGGATTCGCCTCGGCTTTCTTCCTCTACGGCATCGCCCTCGTGTACGGCGCGGTCGGCACCACCAACATCGCCCGTTCGGGCCAGTTGCTCTCGCAGCAGGTGTTCGTGAAGGGTGACGACGCGTTGCTCCTGGCCGGCGTCGCTCTTCTCATGGTCGGCCTCGCGTTCAAGGTGGCGGCGGTTCCGTTCCACTTCTGGACACCCGACGTGTACCAAGGTGCACCCACACCGAGCACGTCGTTCATGGCCTCGGTCGGCAAGTTCGCGGCCTTCGCCGCCATGTTGCGTATTCTCACCACCGGTCTCGGCGCCCGGGCCGACGACTGGCGTCCGGTCGTGTGGGTGCTGGCCATCGCGTCGGTGGTGGTCGGTTCGGTGCTGGCCATCGTGCAGTCCGATGTGAAGCGCATGCTCGCGTACTCGTCCATCGGTCACGCCGGCTTCATCCTCATCGGCGTCGAAGCGGCCGGCCACGCCGGCGACCAGGATGGCATCCCGTCGTCGTTGCTCTACTTGCTTCTGTACTCGGTGCTCGTGATCGGCACGTTCACCGTCGTGTCGTTGGTGACGCGTTCGGGCGATCGCGCCAGCGACATCGGTTCGTTCCGCGGCTTCGGCAAGGAGCGTCCTCTGCTCGCTCTGGCCATGACGGTGTTCTTGCTGGCGCAGGCCGGTATGCCGGTCACGTCGGGTTTCATCGCCAAGTTCAGTGTGATCAAGGCGGCGGCCGACAACGAGAGTTACGCCGTGGCCATCGTTGCCATGGTGGCTTCGGTGGTGTCGGCGTTCTTGTACCTGCGCATCATGATCAGCATGTGGATGTCGGATGCCGAGTCGGGAGACGACGCGCGCGAGAAGGTCACCGTGCCCTGGACCGCTGGCGTCGTGGTCCTGGCCTCGGTGGTGTTCACCCTCGTGGCCGGCGTGTTCCCGGGCTGGTTGATCGACGCCACTCGCGACGCGCTGGTCGTCGTTCGCTGACTTCCATACCTCTGACACACCGCCGTGTCAGACTGATCTGGTGTTGAAGGCCCCCGCCTACCTGTCGCCGTCGTCCATCACCACGTACCGCGACTGCCCGCAGAAGTTCAAGTTCTCGCGGATCGACGGCATCAAGGAACCGCCGTCGTGGGCCACCCACCTCGGAACCTTCGTGCACGAAGTACTCGAGCACCTCTACCAACTCGACGCCGACGAACGCACCCTCGACGCGGTCAAGCAGTTGGCCGGCGAGCGCTGGCAGGTGAGCGAATGGGAGAAGGCCGTCAACGCTCTCGACAAGAAGCAGGGCGAGATTCGCGACTTCAAGATTCAGGCCTTCGAGTGCCTGAAGAATCTCTGGAAGGTCGAAGAGCCGAGTTCGGTCGAACTCATGGGCATGGAACACGAGGTGTTGAGCGACGTCGACGGTGTGGCGATGAAGGGATACATCGATCGATTCCACATCGACGACTCGGGTTTCGTGGTGATCGGCGACTACAAGACCGGCAAGATTCCGAACCCGCGTTTCAAATCGGAAGACGACAAATTCTTCCAGTTGTTCTCCTATGCGCTCATGTTGCAGGAGTCCGATCAGGAAGAAACGTCGCGCGTCGAACTCCTCTATCTCAAGGACGGCGTACGCCACGACGTCACTGTCACCCCGGTGAAGTTGGCCATCGCGCGCGGCACGATCGTCGAGACCAAAGAAGCGGTCGACGCGGCCTGCGAGTCGGAGAAGTTCGAGTGCAATGTCACCAAACTGTGCGATTGGTGTTTCTTCAAGCCGCAGTGCCCGGCCCACACCTGAGCTCGAGCGTCCCGGTCAGCATTCTCGGATCAACGCATCGAACAGGGCTTGCTGATGCGAGTCGTCGGTCGCCGAATCCTCCGGATGCCACTGCACTCCGACCACCCAGCGGTGTCCGTCCACCTCCACTGCTTCGATGGTTCCGTCGGCGTGGCGACCCACCACGTTCACACCCGTACCGAGTCGGTCGAGCGCCTGATGGTGATACGAGTGGCAGGCCGTGGGTGTGTTGGTTCCCATCGCCAGTGCGGTACGACAGCCGTCGACCAGTGACACCGGATGGAACTGACGAGTGTGGTCGCCGTGAGTGGCGATGTGTTGAACGAGAGTGCCACCGAGTGCCACATTCATGATCTGAACACCGCGGCAGATCGCGAGGATCGGTCGATCGGCGGACAAGGCCGCGTTCACGACTGCGAGTTCGATGTCGTCGTGCCGTGTGTTGATGCCGTACAACTCGGGTGCCGTGGGCGGTTGGCCGTAGCGCGCCGGATCGACGTCACCGCCACCGTGCAGAACGAGGGCCTGGCAGCCCGCGATCAACGAGGAAATCGCCGCGGCATCGAGATCGACGGGAGGCACGATCACCGGAACGCCGCCGGCCCGCGTGATGGCGTCGGAGTACAGGCGGCCGGCTCCGTAGGCCTCACCGCGAACACCTTTGGCTTCGGTGATCTCGCGACCGACGATGGCGACGATGGGCTTCATTCGATCGACTCGCAACGGTGTCGTGGCGTCACGGCGCGGCGACTGCGTACCCGGCGGCGCGTACGGCTTCGATGACCGATTCGCTGTGTTCGGGGCCGCGCACTTCGAGCACGGCGTTCACACCCGTCTCGCGGACCTGCAGATCGACACCTTCGCGAACGTGTTCGATGTCGATGACACTCGCTCCTTGTTCGGCGAAGATCGCCAGCAGCTGAGCGAGTCCACCGGGACGATCGCTCACTCGCACGAACAAGATGAGTCGGCGGCCGGCCTGCGTTTCGTGACGGCGGATGAGGCCGGGTACGACGCCGAGGTCGACGTTGCCGCCGGAAAGCACGACACAGGTGATGCCGTGACGAGCCGGAGCGACGTGCTCGCTGAGCAACGCCGACACGCCGACGGCGCCCGCGCCTTCCACGTACAGTTTCGAACGCTCCATGAGCAGCACCATCGCGTCGGCCACCGCGTTCTCGTCGACCACCACCACGTCGTCGAGCCACTTCTCCACCAGCGGGCGCGTGACGTCACCGGGCCGCTTGACCGCGATGCCATCGGCGAGTGTGATCACGGGTCCACTCGGTGGTTGTCCGTTCGCGTACGGCGCACACGCTTCCACTTGTACACCGATCACCTTCACGTGGGGGAGTTGTCGCTTCACGGCGATGGCCACACCCGAGGCGAGCCCACCACCACCCAACGGAATGATCACGCGTTGCAGATCTTTCACGTCGTCGAGCAATTCGAAACCGAGTGTGGCCTGACCGGCCACCACGACCGGGTCGTCGTACGGGTGGCAGAACGCCATGCCGGTTTCCTCGGCGCGCGCACGGGCACGAACCACGGCATCGTCGAGTGAGTCGCCACCTTCGATGACGGTGGCGCCGTACGAACGACACGCCGCCATCTTGGCGATGGGTGCGTTCTTCGGTACGTAGATCTCGCAGGGCACACCGTGCGATCGCGCGGCGAAGGCGAGCGCTTGCGCGTGATTGCCCGCACTTCCGGCCGTGACTCCGGCCGACGCAGCCGAACCGAGAGTGGCCAGTTTGTTCATCGCCCCGCGGATCTTGAACGATCCGGTGCGCTGCAGGTTCTCGGCCTTCAACACGATCTGGCCGCCGGTCCGCTCGGAGAGGGCGAAGGACGAGGTGACCGGGGTGTGTTTCACGACCCCGGAGCCGGCCTCCCGGGCCCGCCGGATGTCGTCGTCAGTGATCTCGATCGCCACGTTCGCCACTTCCCGGTCCGACCTGGTCGGGACCGCCCGACCTACGGTACTGGTGTGCGCGCCCTCGTGATCGCCAATGCCGACGACGCCGACCCTGGTTTCGTCGGTCATCACCTGCGCACCAAGGGATACACGTTCAGCGAGTGTCACCGCGAGCGGCCGGCCGACTGGCCCGATTTGGCCGGGGCCGATCTGGTGCTCCTGCTCGGGTCGGAGTGGAGTGTGTACTGGCCACGGGTGGCCGAGTTGGTGGACGCCGAATGTGCTCTTGTGAAAAGTGCCCATGACCAGGGGATTCCCGTTCTCGGGATCTGTTTCGGGGCCCAGATCGTGGCCCATGCCCTGGGCGGTTCGGTCGAACGGGCGGCCCGGCCCGAGGTGGGCTGGCACCGGATCGAGTCGGATGTCGCCGAGGTGGCCACCGGACCGTGGCTGCAATGGCACTTCGACATGTGCCGGGTTCCGCCCACGTTCACCGAACGGGGTCGTAGTGAGTCGGGGCCGCAGGTGTTC